>Ga0224496_10000221_pt1 | contig 41635 bp, 41 predicted proteins | sample SF_Jul11_sed_USG_2_FD_168127 | JGI IMG/M metagenome (GOLD analysis project Ga0224496, IMG submission 168127) | Sediment microbial communities from San Francisco Bay, California, United States - SF_Jul11_sed_USGS_8_1 | ecosystem: Environmental > Aquatic > Marine > Sediment | place: USA...
ATTTTTCTTGGATTAAGGTGTCTAGTGATGATGGTCCCATTCTGAGCATCTATTTCAAAAACATCAGGAAGATTATTAACTCCAAGTAGTTTATTAAATACTCCAAAGGAGGACTTTAGAATATATCTATTTTTTTTCTCATTATCTGGTTTTACAATTCCTGATGATACAGGTTGAGTTTGGACAGTAATTAATTGAGGATTATTAAATAATGTTTTTTTTGAAGAAGATTGCCCCCAAACTTGAAGGATAGATTCTAAGAAGTTTGCTTCTCCAGAAATGTTACTTTGTGAAACTGAGTTTGAACTTATTTTTGCAAAAGATCCTTTTGGGATATATTTATGAAAAGCTCTGATAATATCTTTTGCTACTTCTTCGGGGAATTCTTGTTTAGAAATTAAACTAGTAATTTTATTTTGAAGCTTTGTTTCTAAAAGTTCACTATTCCAATCATTTGTATCTTCAATAAGTTTTATTTTTTCAGTTAGATTATTGTGGTGGGAAATTTGTCTAAATGTTTCTACGGGAATAACAAAACCATCGACAATTTTAATTTTTGCCTGATTAACTTTAGCAAATTCTAGAGCTTTCTTTCCTACTTGTCTTGATGGGTAATTACTGACCTTAACAAGAGGAATAGTAGTGTTTATGATCACTACTTAATACTATCTTAACTTGGCTAGGTAAAGCAACTAAGAGTTCTTTAAAGTGGCGTTATGTTCGATGTTTTTTGAGACGACTTGTCCAGGATATATTTGAGCTCCTGCCCCAATTAATACACCAGGCATGGTACTAGTTCTGATACCAATTTTGGCACCTTCCCCTGTGACAATACCCAAGGCATTGATTCCGGTATCTGTTTTAACACCCTTGACCATGGTAATAACATTGGCTCTGTCTAATCTTTTGTTTGCAGTAATAAGTCCTGCTCCAATTTGATTATTTGGACCAATGATAGAGTCTGCCAAGTAACCAAAGTGCAGTGTAGATTTGTCCATGATAATAGATCTAACTACTTCTGTATTTGCACCAACAACACTTCTTTCTTCAAGGCTGGATTGTCTGACAAAACTGTAGTCTCCAACTAAACAGTCTTTCCCTATGTAACAAGGTCCAACTATTTTTGCAAAGTCACCAACTCTGGCTCCATCTTCAATAATGATAGGCCCTTTTGAGTCATCAAGAATGGCAGATTGAGAAATCTTGGCAGCTGATGAAGTATATGATTTATGTTTTGTAAAAAGAATTTTTTGTAAGTTAAATAAATGCCATGGAAATTTAAGACTTCTGATAGCTTCATTTAGGATTAAAGCTCTCATATTAGTTTCTTTCATTGTCTGAGATAGAGCTTCTTCAAAGTTGTATTCAGATTCAGGAAGACTATTTAGAATAGAAATAAATTTTTGATTAAGTAAATAACATCCTAGGATTTTGATATTTGATTTCTCTGTCCCTTTTTCAGGTTTTTCTTCAATTCCAACAGCCTTATCACCATCTAGCTCCAGAATACCGTAGAGCCATGGTTCATTAGTTTGACTGGCACAAATACTGCCATCACTATCTAGGTTTAACATCTCATTAATTAAGTCTCCACCATTCAATAAGTCTGGGAAGATAACAGCAAATTTATTTTCTAATTGATCCTTTACAGTCAGAAGTGCATCTCCCATCCCTTTTGATTCATTCTGCGTAGCGAAAGTAATATTGAGGTTATGTTCATTTTGACCAACTACTTGTCTCAGGGAACCACTCTCTTCATCTCGGCGTGATTGGATAATAATGACTTCTTTAAAGCCATTTTGAGCAAGATTATTTAATGTTCTTGTAATTAAAGGTTGGCCAAAAAAATTAATGGCTCCTTTATGAACTTGTGTATTAAGTGGGAAGAATCTGGAGTTAGAACCACCAGCTAGGATAACTACTTTAGGTTTTTGCATATGATCATTCTAACACTAATTGTTTCTATTTTTGATTTTTTAGAGAAATTTTGAGCATCTCAATTGCTGGTATCACATTAGCAAAAGCAAACTCTTGGGGTAGATCATTAAGATCAAACCAGACTAGTTCTGATACATCATCTTGAGCTTTCATCATGGTGTAATCGTTATTTACTGCCTCAACATGATAAATAAAAATTAATGAAGGTAGTAGAGTATCTCCATATATATCTGGATAAGAGCCTAAATATTTAATTATTTTTGCATCTAAATTTGTTTCTTCCTTTGCTTCTCTAAGAGCTGACTTTTCGGCTGTTTCTCCAATATCAATAAAGCCACCAGGAACATCCCAGTATCCTTTCATTGGTTCTATGGCCCTTTTAGCCAAAAGGACTTTACCTTCTTTATGGAAAAGTAAGACAGTACAAGGTGCAGGGTTTTGGTAATAAAGGAAATCACATTGACTACAAGAAGCGAAGTTGGATTTTAGGTCCAACTCCGCTTTGCATTTAGGACAGTATTTAAAGTTTTTGTTTAAAAATGTCTCCATATTTTAATATTAGTGTTCAACTGCAATAGATCCACCTCTGGACTCAATAAATGATTTTATTTCATTGGTTTTTTCATCTAAAGTAGCTTTATCATTTGCTTCAACATTCAGTCTTAAAACAGGCTGAGTATTTGAAGGTCTAATGTTAGCCCACCAAGTGTCATACCAAATAGAAACACCATCTAACCAATCTACTGATTTAGCATCATTGAAGTGTTCTTCGAGAGCTTTCATCATCTCTTCTTTTTCTTCAACGGAGAAGTTTATTTCTCCACTGAGTGGATATTTATCATATTTATTGACTAGTTCTGACATTTTCATGCCTGATTCACTAAGTTGGCTAAGGACAACTAAGCTGGCGATTAAGCCACTGTCTGCACTCCAGTTTTCTTTGAAGTAATAGTGTCCAGAGTGTTCTCCAGCAAAGATAGCATCGTGTTTACGCATGTCTTCTTTGATAAGTGTATGCCCGACTCTGACTCTGACGCTTTTACCACCTTTTGCTTCGACTGTTTCTGGAACAATTCTGCCACAAATAGCGTTATAAAGAACAGTTGCCCCTGGATTAAGTTTGAGCATTTGGTCAGCAACCATAGCAGTAGTAAGAGTTCCAGAGATAAATCTGCCATTCTCATCCATAAGGAACATTCTGTCTCCATCACCATCAAACATAATTCCAAGATCAGCTTTTTCTTCTTTAATTTTTGCGATGATAGCTCCATGTGTTTCTTCTAGAAGTGGATTTGCCAAATGATTTGGGAAAGTACCATCTAGTTCAAAGTACATTGGGATGATTTCTACAGGAAGTTGCTCTGCAATTTCTGGAATAACTTTTCCAGCCATACCGTTCCCTGCATCAATAACAACCTTAAGAGGTTTAATGGTGTTGATATCAACTAAGCTTAGGGCATGTTTAATCCAACCATCCATAACATCAGTCTCACTGATTGTGCCTGGAGTTTCTGCTAGTTCAAACTTTGTGTCTGAAATAGCTAGGTCCCTAATATCATAAATACCACTGTTTCCACTGACTCCGATTGCACCTTTTTTAACAATCTTAAAACCATTAAATTGTGGTGGATTGTGTGAAGCTGAGATCATGATAGCTAAATCAAGATCAAGAGTTCCCGCTGCAAAATAGACCATGTCTGTAGCAATTAAACCAAGATTAATTACATTAACTCCCATTTCTGTAAGGCCTTTACTCATTGCTTCAAACCAAGCAATGTTAGTAGTTCTCATGTCGTAACCAATGGCTACAGTTTTTGGTTTGAAATGGTCTGCAATTGCTTGACCAATTCTATGGACTCCCTCTATATCTAATTGTTCATCCACGACTGCGCGGACGTCATAATCTTTAAAGATTGATGGTGTGATTTGCATAAAATCTCCTTTAATAAATGATAGATTACATCTTTAAAAGTATCAGGTCAAGTTCTTGACCTAAGCTTAACGATAATTGGCTATTTTTTTGTTTTATATCAATGTTAAATAGTTGCTGATGGGTTTTTAAGAGTTGTTCTAGAGTGAATCTGTTTGCCTGTCCTTTTAGCTTGGTAATCATAAATGGAGCTCCTTTAATGACTCCACCATCTTTGGCAGTAATAAGCATTCTAATTTGTCTAATGATCATTGTGTAAACAAAGAACTCATCGTTTTGAGAGATAGATTCCCTAAGTAATTTAATTATCTTTGTCTTATCTGGTCCTCCAATTTGGTCAAGGAATTTCCAAAGTGTATTACTAATTTTAAATTCAAAAACTTGAGGATTCCCAACTTTTTTGAGCATTGTTGCCGTAAGTTGTCTTTTTTCATAAAGGATTAGATTTTCTAAACCGCTATTGGCTATTTGTTCTATAAGTTCTTTTTTTCTTTTTGAGGCAGGTAGTGAGTGTATTTCTTCAATGATAATTAATTTATCTTCACCAAAAAGACTATTACCACCCATTGCTTCTTGAAGAGAAGCAGCTGTAAGTCTTTTAGCTTCTAAACGAGTAATGGCAGTACTATTAGTTTTAGCTTGGGTAATTAGTTCTTGGAGTTTTTTTCTTGAGTGGGCAGTATTCTCACCATGGATAACTATCATTGACTCTTATTTCATTAACATTTGTAACTTGGCAATTATATATCCAGCAAGAAATAGTGCTACATAAAAAAATGATTGTTGTAACTTTTTTATAAATTTTTCTTTGGGGTCTGTCTTTTTACTTGGGATGTGCAAAGCCTTCCCGACCTTTTGTGAGAATGATTTCTTTTTATGAAAAGGATTTTTTAGCATATATCTATTTTTAGTCTGATTGGAAGAATAATTCAAGGAGGAAGGTCTAAATTTAAGATAAGATATTTTGAAAATCACACTGATCCAGTCTTGAAGTTAGAGCATCATTAATGTTTTAATAAGGTCATAGTCTTATGTTGAAATTCATTCGTGTCACCAAAAAATATAATGCAGATAAACCTGCTCTAGATAGTGTCTCCTTTGACATTGATTCTGGAGAACTAGTCGTTATTACTGGTCCATCGGGCTCAGGTAAAACTACCCTACTGAAACTTCTTACAAAAGATGAGGATCCAACTGAAGGAGAAATATACTTTAAAGAAGAGAATATTAATTTATTAAAAAGATCTAAAGTTCCATATCATAGAAGAAAAATTGGTTCTGTCTTTCAAGATTACAAACTTTTACCAGAACTTAACATTTGGGAGAATATTGCTTTAGCACTCTCTATTCTAGGTCATCCAGACCATGAGATTGAAGAAAAAGTTACTGATTTACTAAAACTTGTCGGATTAACTGATAAGGCATATCTATTCCCTCATCAATTATCTGGTGGTGAAGCTCAAAGAATTAGTATCGCTAGAGCATTGTCTACTGCTCCTGAAATGATTTTTGCTGATGAGCCAACTGGAAACCTTGACGCAGCTAATTCTCTAATTATTGCCAAGCTATTAAAGAAAATTAATGATCTTGGTACTACTGTGATGGTGACTACACATGATCCAGTAGTAATTAAACATCTTTCTGGTTCCAGAATGATGGAGCTTAAGGATGGTGTTTTGATTGATTCGAATGAGAAGAAAGAAAAGAAAAAGGAAAAAGAAGAAAAGGCTGAAGATAAAGAAGATGATAAGGATAAGGGAGAATCTAAAAAGACAAAAGAGGATGAAGAGTTCCCAAAAACAAAAGATAATGTAAAAGAAAAAAAGAAGTCTATGTTTAATCTTTTTGGTATGTTTGGCAAGAAGAAGCAACAACCTAAAGAAGAAATAGATGATAAAAAGGTTGAAGATAGTAAGTCTGATGATCAAGATAAGAAAGAAGATAAGGCTGAGGATGAAGACAGTGAGGATAATGATAAGAAAAAAGAATTAACTAAAGAAAAAAAAGAAATAAAAAAAGTAACAAAATCTAAAGAAGATAAATAATATGAATCCTCTTGCTTCAGCCCTAGTGACAATGCGCCGTTCACCATATCAGTCATTGGCTTCTATTGTGATTCTTTCCTTTACTTTTTTTGTTGCATACGTTTTCTCATATTTTCTAATAGGTAGTGAAGTTGTCTTAAGATTTTTTGAAACTCGTCCTCAAGTAATTGCTTTTTTTGATATAGAGGCTGATGCTGGGCAAATAAATGAGCTTGGTGAACAAATTAAAGAAAAAGATTATGTTAGTGGTATTAAGTTAGTCAGTAAAGATGAAGCATTAAAGATTTATCAAGCTGAGAATAAAGACGATCCTTTGTTACTTGAACTAGTAACTGCACAAATTCTACCTGCAAGTATTGAAGTATCTGGAAATACTATTTCAGATCTACCAAAGATTAAGGAAGATTTGGAAAAATTTGATAATGTTGATGAGGTTATCTTACAGCAGGATATCATTGATTCCTTATCTGGATGGACTGCTTCTATTAGATTAGTTGGTCTGGCTAGTGTTGTTTTGCTTAGTTTAGTCTCTCTACTGATTATGGTAGTTGTAATTGGAATGAAGGTTGTAGCCAAGCGTCCTGCAATTGCCATTATGCGTTTGATTGGTGCTACTAAGTGGTTTATCAGAGGTCCATTTGTTTTTGAAGGAATTATGTATGGTCTACTGAGTTCAATTATTGGCTGGGGAGGAAGTTATGTAGGTCTACTCTACATTACTCCATGGCTCAAAGAGTTTTTGGGTACCATTCCAGTTTTCCCTATTCCACCAGCTTTCTATGCTTTACAACTAAGTATTGGTACTCTTGGCGGTATTCTCCTTGGTGCATTTGCTGGTTCTATTGCGGTAGGCAGAATGATTAAGAAGTGATACAACTTTTCTAATATGAGAAGATTCCACAAAATAGCACTTACGCTTTGTTTTTCTCTAGTTATATTCTTTAGTTCAAATATTTTAGTTAATGCTGTTGCTAATTGTGATGATATTAGTTGTAACAAGGATGATGATGGTACATATTTACGTTGTATTGAAGAAAAAACATCTTGTTGGGTAGAAAAGATAGAAGAAGCTCAATCATCAGCTATTACTCTAAAAAGCACTATTAATATTCTCAATGGACAAATTAATGTTCTTCAACTTCAAATAGATCAGAGTCTTTCTGAGATTACTTCCTTAGAAAAAGAAATTATTGAGTTAACAGACAGAATTGAAGGGCTTAACTATTCTTTAGATAAGTTAACCAGTGTCTTGGTAGAAAGAGTAGCAGAACAATACAAGAGGACTTACACTAATCCCATCTTAGTATTTTTCTCTAAAACTAGGTTTGCTACAAAATTATCAGAGTTTAAATATCTTAAGCTAGCAGGTCAACAAACAGTCGATGCAATGGAGAGAGCAGAAAGCCAAAAGATTACTTATGATGAGCAAAAATTACTTAAGAAACAAAAGCAGGAGGAACTTGAGTCAAAGAGAATTCAATTGGAGGGACAAAAGAGTCAGCTAGCTGGAAAGAGAGCTGCAGAACAAAATCTTTTGACTGAAACAAAGAATAATGAGGCTATTTTTCAACAAAAGTTAGCTGAGGCTAAAGCAGAGTTCCAAGCTATTCAGGCTATTATTGCTGGAAGAGGTCAGGAAACAGAGGTTGGCCATGTTAATGAGGGAGATAAAATAGCTACAGTAATTCAAGGACAATCATGTAACTCCAGTGGAACACATGTCCACTTAATAATTTCAGATTTTGGAGTAGTTAAAAATCCATTTAATTATCTTAAATCAGGTATAGATTATCAAAATTGTTCCGGTTCTAGCTGTGGTAGTAGCGATGGAGACTCATTTAATCCATCTGGATCTTGGGATTGGCCTATTTCAGCTACAGTTCAATTATGGCAAGGATATGGAAGTACTTGGGCGACCCGCAATACTTGGGTCAGTCGTATCTATAGCTCTCATAATGGAATTGATATCAGAAGTTTAGGCTCAAGCACTGTGACGACAATGCAGTCTGGTACCTTATATCAAGGAAGCTTTACAGGTTCTGGTTCATGTCGTTTAAGGTATGTCAGAGTAGCTCATGATGATAGTGAAATAAGTTCTTTTTACTTGCATATTAATTATTAACACTAATTAATCTTAATGAAAGATTACTGTAATAAACTGTATGGGTGTTAATAACAGTTGCCCCACAAAATATTTATAAAACTAAAGTAATACCTTTAAAGGGCTCTGTTTATAAAAGAGTTTATAAGTCAGCTTTATCTTATTACCAAATTATTAAATCAAGAACTAAGCGTAAACCATATACAAGGTCTACTTATTTTAAGAAGAAAATTTTTCTTGATATTTTTTGGTCACACTTATTTGATAAAGGAAGAAAGATTAGAACACAAAGGTTAAAATTACTACCTTGTGCCATTGAGTTATTGGAAAGAACAACTTGCTCTCCAGAGATAATAAAGTCAGAAAAGTTTAAAAGAGAGACTTTTTATCGTTTTACTGGGCAAACTGAATCAGGTCAATTATTTATAGTTCAGGTTAAAAAGAGAAATAACCATCTTTATTTCATCTCAGTATACTAAAACAAAAAAAGTCTTTGGCGGTGTAGGGCGAAACCATACGGCTAAAGACTTGATTCTGTCTGTAATATAGTACTTTTTGTATCACTAGTCAATTATTAGTTTTGATTTGTTTTATTATGTCAGAGTAGCTCATGATGATAGTGAAATAAGTTCTTTTTACTTGCATATTAATTATTGAGTAAATGATCTCTTTTTATTACCCTATAACTATTGACACATATAGTCTTATAGTATATACTTCACCACATATTGTTATAAAGCAATAAAAAAGATTATGAACAAAACAAAAATCTCTTTAGCTATTCTTTTAAGCGTTGCCCTCTTTAGCATTTCTGCTATGGGTGTATTCGCAAGTGGTTATGGTCAAGATAGTACCTGTACTGGTGCTTATGGTCAAAACACTGATTGTGATAGTGTCGATACAAATGATGATTCAAGTCAAGCTGTTTATACAGAAGTTGAATTAGCTGACACTGCACTTGATACTCCTACCCTACTTGTTGCTATGGCAACTATGACTAGTGGTATTGGAGCATTTATTCTCAAAAAGAAAATCGCTTAATTAATCTAACGATTAATAAATCAATTTAGACTAAAGGAACAAAACCCTTATGAGTTTAATTTACGCTACTTCTCCAAAGATTAAGTCTACAGCTAGTTATATAAATACTAGAGGTATTCTTGTCGGGAATTTAGATAAATATGAACCTAAAGTTAGTTCCAATAAATTAAGTCCTTTGAGTAAACTTAGAAAAAGTTTATTAAAGGGCTTTTTTGATTTAATTATCTTAATTTCAATTACTACTGCCTTTGCTATCTTTGTTCCTAAGCTTGTTTACTCTGTTTACACTCCTCCTACACTTAACGTGGAAGGTCAATTTACAGAGAGTGTTTTAGGTGGTGAGTTTGTAAATGGTTCAAACAAAAAGCAATATTTACCTCCATTGAATAAAAACTTACCAGAAGGTGATTGGCTAGAGATTCCATATATTGATGTTAGATCTGAGCTTCAAGACACAGAAAATCCTTATGATGCTCTTGAGACTGGTGTTTGGTTAGATCCTAAGTATGGTAGACCTGGAGATAATTCAGATTTACCTATTATCTTAGCTGCTCATCGTTATGGTTGGAAATGGTGGTGGAAAGATGAATACTGGAAATATAACTCTTTTTATAATCTTCCAGAAACTCAGCCAGGAGATATTATTGAAATTACTTCAGGTCAAAGAAAATATAGATATGAAATATATTCTGCAACTGAAGGAGAATATATCACAGATCTAGATGCAGATTTAATTCTGTACACTTGTGTTCATTTAAATTCATCTGTCAGGCATTTTAGATATGCTAGGTTAATTGATCCTACAGTAGACAGTCAAGTAATTAATAAATAATAGGCTCATAGTATTGACTATTTAGATATAGTTTGATATAATCAACATACATTTTAAACAATAAATTTAATATGAAAAACAAACAAAGTTCAGTACCATTTATTTTATCCTCAGTCATTATTGCTGTGGGTATTTTTATGTCTACTTACTTGTTTACCAAAGATACTCAGTTTATTAGCAAAAGTGAAGCTGTACAAGGTTGTTATGTTGTTGCCCAAGGTAAGAAGGTTACAACTGGTGTTACAGAAGATGAAGGTGAATGGAGTGTAGAAGAAGCTGTTGTTTCTCAATTAGTGATTGATTCTTGTTTAAGCAAAAAAGGATATTAAAATAATTAACTCACTGTTGTGAGTGGTGATTTGCCTCTTTAGAGAAGTAAATCACTACCCATAAAAAGGTAGTAAAAAGATGTTTCTTTATTTATTCACTACGAATAAACAAAAGAAAAGTTCTTTAACAAACGGATTTATTTAAGTTCTGACTGGTTTTGGGTTAATCAATATTGGTTAATCTCAGACCAGTCAGAACAATATGCAAATGTTTTGGCTGGGAGGATACATTAGTATCCGCCCTAACAATCGAAGATGTATCTAAACATACCCCATGGAGGTATTAAGCACTATGAAGACCTATGGTTCTATCGCAGTAATTATTTTCCTATTGGTTACCAGCTTCGGCTCGGTACTTGCTCAAGACAGCTTTGATTTTGACAATGGCGCAGAAATGTTCCGTCAGGTTGAAACTGTCAATATCGGTGGCGCAACAAATGTTCGCTCTGTGCCTTCTGTTCGTGATAATGACCCTCTTTTCACCGCTCGCTCAAGCTATATCGCCGAGTTTGTTGGTGAATATGAATGGTCTGATGGTTCTGTATGGAATTTGGGTCGTTTTTATAACCGTTCTGGTAACTATGTTGGCTTTGGCTGGATTTCCCGCACTGCCGCTAATGTTACTACCCGTACAGCTTCCTACCCTACCCTTCGCACTGGCACCTGTGGTTTAACAACCGGTGGTCGTCAGGCAACAGTCAACGTGTATTTTAACGATGGCTGGGCATGGGATAGTGAAAGCACCAATTGTAATGTTTTGGTTGAAGGTCGTCCGCTTAACGCAACAAACGACACACACCATTACTGGGCAGTTCGTGATCGCTCTCACCTCGCTGGTACAGGCAACTTTTCAAATGACGCTCAAATCACCCGTTATACGGTGAATGGCGTTGTGACTGCCCTTGAAGGCGCAGTTTGGGAATATCCTGTCATGTGGAATATGAGTAACCTCAATGCTGAAGATGCTCCGATTTTCTTAGAATTTGCAAATCAAAAGCGTGATGGTGGGGCAACCTATCCTCTCGTGCTTCACAATTTGCTTGGACAGACAATCGGCATTACCGATTTAATGCTGACCGATGTTGTATCAGAAGACACCGATAACTACGATGGCTTGCATGCCATTAGTGTGACAGGTGTTCGGCAAGCCAATGGTAGCGTTGTTGCTTCAGTGGGTTCAGTTGACCAGTGCTGGCTCTTTATCGGGCAAGCTGATGTCGATGAAGACCTCGAAGTAATTCGTCGTTGCGGTATGGTTGAAGGTTTTGTTTTTTACACCTCAGACGAAGCCCCGAGCTTTTTCTGGGTGATTCCAAACCAAAATACCTATACCAATGACCACCAGCGTGAAGTTGCCTCTGAATATGCTACACCCGCTTTAGCAGAATACATTGCTGATTTCTATGGGATAGACGTAGATGTCGATGTCGATGCCCTTGGTTTCGGCTCACACCTTCGTTCTGGCACATACAGCGTTGGCTTGTAATCTGTCTGATTGATGCACCTTAACAATCGCATAGATAAATCCGTCAAACCACTCTCTCTTACACAGGGAGAGTGGCGACATTTAACTTTTAATTATTTAATTGAAAGTTAATATCGCTAATGATGAAAAAAGTTAACGAACCACTAGTAAGTTTAATTATGCCTGTGTTTAACACAGGTCATTTTCTAAGTGAGGCTATAAAGTCTCTCAGGGAACAAACTTACTCAAATTGGGAACTAGTTATTGTTGATGATAATTCAACTGATAACTCCCCTTCTCTACTCAAGACAATTTCAAAAAAAGATAAAAGAATTAAAGTTTTTTATAACAAAGAGAATAAGGGAGTCTCTTACTGTGCCAATTTAGCTATAAGTAAAGTTAAAGGTCAGTATATTGCCCGTATGGACTCTGATGATATCGCTGCTTCTGATAGATTAGAAAAGCAATTAGCTTATTTAGTTAAGAATACCGAGGTAGTAGCTGTTGGTGGGCAATGTGAAGTAATTAATGCTGATGGTCAATCTATTGGGACTAAGAAATTCCCAACTGATTCTAATGAAGCAGCCAAGATGTTATTTAGCTTTGCTAGTATTCAACAGCCAGCTATGATGGTTAATTCTAGGTTATTACCTAAAGATTTTATCTGGTATGACGAATCACTTAGAGCAGGTGAAGAACATGAATTATTATTCAAATTTTTACAATATGGTCAGTTAGCTAATTTATCTGAAACTGTCCTTGGATACCGTATGCATGGTGAGAATATCTCTACCAAGCACCCTAAAAAAGATTTTTTTAACATTATTAATGCCAGAATAAAGGCAGTTAGAGAGTATGGTTATAGACCTACTTTGAAGGCTGTTTTGACAAACATTGTTCAAATGATTGTAGTTGGTATATTACCTGAAAAATTATTTTATAGTTTATATTCATTCTTAAGAGGTCTAAGTAACAGAAGTGATAAGTTATTAACTTTTTCTAAAACTGAGATAAAAGAGCCAAAGAAACTATCTTCTCTATCTGTCTTCTTCCCTATGCATAATGAGGAAGCAAATGTCAGAAGAGCAATTAAACAAGCTCAAAGCGTTTTACCTAATGTTGCTTCATATTACGAGATTATCATTGTAAATGATGGAAGTAGTGATAAAACATCACAAATTGCTCATAGCATGGCGAAAAAAGATAGTCATATTAAAGTTATTGATCAAGTTAACTTAGGTTATGGTGGAGCGCTGCAAGCAGGGTTTAAAGCAGCTAAGTATCAATGGGTCTTTTTTACAGACGGTGATTTACAGTTTGATTTAAATGAGCTTAAACTATTTGTGCCAAAGACATTAAATAATCAAGTCGTTTTAGGTTATAGAAAGCATAGAGCTGATACTAATAATAGAATTGTTTTAGCTACCTTATTGAAGATTTGGAATAAATTCTTCTTTAGATTCCCAAGCAAAATTAAAGATATTGATTGTGCCTTTAAATTATTCCACAGAGATGTCGTTGGAGATATTTTCCCATTAAACTCTGTCGGAGCAATGATTTCTACAGAAATTTTATTAAAGATTGTAGATGGAGGTTATAATTTTACTCAGATAGGGGTAACTCATTTACCTAGATTATATGGTGAGGAAACTGGAGCAAAGATGAACGTGATCTTAGGTGCTGTTAAAGAAACTTTCTATCTTTATTATAAGAGAAACTTAGAGTACTTTGTTAAGTCTTTTAATACCTATGCTCCATATGGTCTGGCTGTATTCCTTAGCGCAATTTTGTATACTGGATTTAGTTCAAAAAAATAATCTAGTATATGGTTTCTATTAAAAAGAAATTTTTTCAAAACATTGACTTAGTTTTTATAGCTATTTTATTTATTGGTTGGCTATTTGTGGTTTTAACAAATTACCGCTTAGGAACTTGGCTATCAGGCTGGGACAACTTACATCCAGAATTTAATTTCCCTCTGAATATTGGTCGATCTCTATCTGCTGTTTGGCAAGAATATCAGGGATTAGGTTTACTAGGTGGAATGAGCCATAGTGCAGATCTATCACGTCAGTTAGTGATGTGGTCTTGGTCAATATTTTTACCCTCTTCTTTAATTCGATATGCTTGGCATTTTCTAATGTTACTTATCGGTCCGATTGGAGCTTATTTTTTCTCTAAAAAGTTTGTAAAAACTCCAGTGGCCAGTTTTATTGCTGGATTTTTTTACTTATTTAATTTAGCCACTGTCCAGTATTTTTATGTTCCATATGAGTCATTTTCTAGTTTTTATGGATTTTTACCATGGTTACTGTGGGCAGTTATTAATTATTTAGATAATAAAGATAGCAAGTCTCTGCTTAAATTATTTGTGATGTCTGTACTGGCTACCTCTGCTTTCTATGTCCAGACTCTTTTTGTTGTTTATTTAAGCCTAGTAATGGTTTTTGTTATTGCTGATTTTTTATCAAATAAAAAAGATGGATTTAAATCTGCCTTTTCACTGCTCTTAGTAATATTTATTGCTAATTCTTTTTGGTTACTGCCTTCTCTATTCTTTACAGTCTTTAATTCTTCTGTAACTACCGGAGCAAAACAAAATCTAATTTCTACTCCAGAAGTAAAATATATGAACTTAGAGAAGGGTGGATTTGAGAATATCTTTTTATTGAAAGGTTACTGGTTTGATTATATTGACTCTATTGGTGGTAAGTCTGTCTATCTATTTGAAAGTTGGCGTCAGTATTTTTCTAATCAATTTGTAATAACTTTTGGTTATTTATTATTCTCTTTATCAACAATAGGTTTTGTCACTTATTTAAGAGATAAAAAAGCTAGCTGGAAGTATCCATTACTGACATTATTTTTATTACAAATTATTGTTTTGACGGCAGGTAAAGGATATTTTGGAGTATTATTTAACTTTGCTTCTAACTATCTTCCTTTATTTGGGCAAATGTTTAGAACAGTTTTCACGAAGTGGTCAGTAGCATTTGTTTTATTTTATGGAGTTGGTTTGTCATTACTAACTGATTTTATTTTACAAAGTACAAAGAAGGTTTCAAAATTACTTACTACAATTTTATTTTTTATCTTTTCCACTTTGATTGTTTCTCAAGTCTTACCTATTTTTTCTGGTGAGTTAATTTCCAAAAGTATGACAACTAAGTTCCCTCAAGTGTATGGGAAAGTCACTGAGTTTTTTAAAGAGAAAAACCCTCAAGCTAGGATAGCTTATCTACCAGCTCACTCTGTTTGGGGTTGGAATAATTATGATTGGGATTATCGTGGAAGTGGTTTCCTATGGTATGGAATTGAGCAGCCTATTTTAGATAGAGCTTTTGATGTTTGGTCAGATAATAATGAGACATTCTATTTTGAATTAGCTGATACTCTAGCTTCTAAAGATGATTTAGCTTTTTCTAATTTAATAAATAAATATCATGTTAAATATTTATTAATCGATGAAAGTGTTGTTATCCCTGGTAAAGATAAATCTGTTTTAAGGTTAGAAGATTTAAAGAGTACTTTTACAAAATTAAGTTATCAAGTGGTGTGGCAAGAAGATTTTATTACTGTTATTGATACAGGCATTGAAGATGGTTTTGTTACTGCTCCAGATAATTATTCATTAATTGGAACAAAACAAGTCAGATCAAGAAGGGATGATATATTTTCAGATGTTGGTAATTATGTATATGCAAAAGAAAAAAATGTTTCCCAGTATCCTTTTGTCGAAATTAATTCAGAAAGTTTTGCTAATGTTGTTGTAGATAAGGATCTTCTCTATATAAAGTCTACTTTAGAAAGAAAAGCTGATTCAGGAAGTGTTACCATTCCAGGACTGGCTAAAGATGATTATTATAATTTACCAATTACTGTCAAATATCTCGATGGAGTTGTAAGCTTAGAAAGTAAAGAACAAATTGTTTTGAAGCTAAGTGGTGATGAATATTTCTTGCCTGTTCTCCAAGATCTAAATATCGCTACAAAGTTATATCCTACAGATGTAATTTTAGATATTAATGGTCAGTTAATTGACTTAAAGAGAGGTCAAACAGTCAAATTACATATAGACAAGTTGAGTATTGGTAAAGAAATTAGACTGAGAGTTTTTGATAAATTATTAGCAAAAAAAGTTGGTAATGATTATTTAGTTGATCAAACAAATGTAACAAAGAAAAACTACCCAAGTAATGTTTGGGAAGATTTACAAAAACCGATTTCTATTGATTTAAATAAATCTGTCAAAGACATTCTTTTACAAATTCCAATTGTTCCTGAAAATGTTAACCTTGCAGCAGAAAGTAATTTTAGAAATTGTGATATTTTTGATCAGGGTAATGTTGAGAAAAGAATTCTTGAAGATCAAGTGCTATTTATAGCAAATGATAAAGCTTCGGCTTGCCAAGGATTTTGGTTAGAAAAGGTCTCCACTAGAAAATCTCATATTATTAGTTTTGATTATGAGAATATATCTGGTAAATCACAAAAGTATTACTTTGAAAATTTAGAATCAAAACAATCTGAATTAGAGAATGTTTTCACAAAAGAGAAAAGGCAGTTTATAAATTTAATTTCATGGCCAACACTCTTAGATTCACAATATAGTTTAAATTTAGAAACTCGCTCATTTGGAGATCTTTCCAGCATTGATCAATTAGAGGATATTTCTATTTATCAACTCCCCTATTCAAGTCAATGGTTTTCTAAAATTAAGATTGGTAAAGAGTTAGAAAAAGTTAAAAATTATGCACAAGTTAGTTTAGAAAAGAAAGTTGGTACTTTTTATTACCTAATTAATGTTAAATCAAATAATGAGGATGATTTAATAGTTTTGAATCAAGCTCATCATTTTGGCTGGGTAGCATATTCATTAGATAATAATAAATATCTAAATCATTATTTAATTAATAACTGGGCAAATTCTTGGATGACTAATGGTCTTTCTGGTAAGGTTGTTATATTCTATTGGCCTCAGTTACTAGAATTTTTAGGTTTATTTTCATTGGTAAGCACTTTTATCATACTTAGTTTAGTCTCTATGACTAAACAAAAAAGAAGTGTTAAGAGAAAAAGAATTAAGTCTAAAACTAAGAGTCGTTTGACTGGTAAACATTAGTTGAAAGTTTCCTGAAAGATTTTTGTTTTATAAAGTAACCATGCTGATTGGATTTACTTTTCTTTTTATTATTTTTATTTCTTTATTATTTATCTTTGCTATACCAGTAGAAGCTAAAGTAGTAATTAATGAAGTTTATCCAAATCCTTTAAGTGGTGAGACAGAGTGGGTTGAGTTATTTAATGACTCAACTATATCTGCTAATTTAGAGGGTTGGGTATTAGAAGATAAGTTATCTAGCCCAAAGGTTATTTATTCTTTTGATGTAATTAATTTTTTGCCTAATCAATTATTTTTGGCATCAGTTTCTGGACAATTGAATAATAGTGGAGATGGAGTGGTGTTAAAAAATGACTTAGATGAGACCGTCGATCAAATGGATTATTTTACTTCCACACAAGGTTTGAGTTGGTCAAGACAACTTGATTCGGAATTTATTTTATCTAGTCCAAGCCCATTAGAGCCTCATGAAATAATTTTAGATCCTTCTCCAACTCCATCATTTCCCCCTTCTCCTACTCCAGTTAGTTCTCCGGTCATATCTCCCTTACCTAGTCCAATTATTGCTGATCTTAGAGGAAAATTAGAGTTAGTTAAACTAATGTCTTGTCCAGAAAATAGTGATGAATGGTTTGAATTAAAAAATACTTCAGAAGATTATTTACAAGGAGACCTAATATTATTTGATTCTCAAAATAATAAATTTAGTTTTGAACTTAATTTACCTGCACAGCAAAGTAACCGTTATTATTTAGATAGGCATATATTAAATAATAGTGGTGATACTTTAACTTTAATTCAAAAGCCTGATATTCAACTGTTTAGCTATGATATTGCTTTATGTGATGAGAAAAATCTGGAATTTGTTTTACAAAATGGTAAATTGAGACAAAATATTGAAAACAATATTCTAAGGAGTGAATCGCAAATAAATTCTGAGCAAGGAAAGATTCTGGGAGATTCAAGTGATGTCTCACAAACAATAAAGATTCCACAGTCTGAACAGTTAAAACGCTTCCGAGTACCTTTGTCATATATTGATAAAATTAAGTTTCTTTCTTCTGTAGGAGATACTCAATATGCTACTAGTGAAGCAAAAGTTAAAAAAAAGATAGAAGATTATGCTGAGGAAGATAGTGATAATAGGTCCTTACATTCAGTAATACTTATCATCTCTGGTGGGATTATTTTGTCTTTTCTGGGTATAATGTATTTCTATGGCAAAGACTGGTTCAAAAATCACCTTATGGCTTAATGCTTTTTTACCTCCAATGGCTTGGGCTGGTCTTATCTTTTTTCTATCTTCTCAGCAAGTATTGCCTGGGCCAAGTGTCTCTAGTTTAGATTTTTTCTTTAAAAAAGCGGCTCATATGTTTGTATATGCTGTGCTTTACCTACTATTATCACGTGGAGTAGATCTTGTTATAGAAAAGAAAACAGATCCTCGTATCAAGATATTTTTACCAATATTCTTTGTTATATGTTATGCAGTTAGTGATGAAATCCACCAATCATTTGTTCCCAACAGATATGCTACTCTACGCGACGTTGGATATGATATACTAGGATCTTCGTTGGTTGTTCTAAGGAAGTTTGAATATATTTAAAAACAAGAAAAATCAATATTGCACTCAGTTTTTCTTGTGATATCATCGTTATCACCCAATTGAACAAGGAATAATAAAGTAATAAAAATTAATAATAATTAGAGTTAGCTATGACAAAATCACAACTCATTAACGTTGTTGCCAAAAAGGCACATTTAACAAAAAGAGCATCAGAAGAAGCAATCGACGCTTTATTTGAAGAAGTTACCAGATCACTTAAAAAAGGTGAAAAAGTAGTTTTATCAGGTTTCGGTACTTTTTATGTAAGCACTGTAAAAGACAAACAAGTAGTTCCTTTTGGTGATGAAACTAAGAGACAAACTATCAAAGGTCACAAGGTTGTTAACTTCAGAGTTGGTAAACCTCTTAAGAGACAAGTTTGGTAATCAAATTAAAATAAAAAATGACCCAGTCCTAGTGGCTGGGTTTTTTATTTGATAAATATTAGATTTAAACGACTCAACTATTCTTGCTGAGTAGTATAAAAAATAGCCATAATCAGATAGTTCTTTTCTGTATCAGTTAGAGTATTTGGGTCTTTTGCTTCTAACTCTTTCCTAGCTTTCATCCATTCAGCGGTTAGCTCTTCTCTACTCATATGAGCTAACTGATATGCTGTTAAGCCTTCATTTCCACGTTGCGCCATATAGACCTTTCGATTGTTTTTATCATTCTATATTAAAAATATGGTTATAGCAAAATAAAAACGCACCGAGTGTGTGTGCGTTTTTTGTATTTCAGTTTTATCTTATTTATTTTTGTTTTTTAATTTCATCAATGTCTTTACCAGACATGATGAAAACAAAAGCTGCTAGAGATTTAGAAATAGCATAAGTAGCTGGCCATTTCTTTTTCAGTAAATGCTTTTGAATATATTCCACACCAAATTCAACTATTTGATTTTTAGTGTGACTTTTTAACATTTCTCTAACAGCATTTTCCGTGGTGTAAACCTTTTTTGGGTCTACATATTCTTCACTCATATGGTTCATCCAATGTTAAGTTTCATTCAATAAAACTAGGTTGATTATATACGCATTAGCTACTTATATCAAGTTTTTATTAATAATACAAACATTTAACTAAAATAAAAAAACGCGCCTGTTGTAAGACGCGCTTAGTTGTATCAAGCCAATGAATTATTTAGTAGCTTCAATCCATGCTCTAGGAGCAAGGTATGATGCACGGATGGAATTACTATCTTTTTGCTCGCATAGTATTCTATATGCTAGCCAAATTCCTCCTTTGTTTAATTCTTCAACTGATTTTGCTGAAAGTAAAACTTGTACAGCTTCTTCGATACTCATGAATCTCTCCAGTAAGCAGTTAAGTAAGTTATTAGTTTATGTGTATTTGTTGAGTAATGAAATATGAGAAACTAGAGCAAACCCCATCAATCTTGTTAAATTAAAAGATTAGAGTAAAGATCCAATAATAAAGAGAATACCAACCCCAATACAATACCAACCAAAGACTTCTAAGCGTGCTTTTTCAATAATGTATTTAAAGACTTTAAGACTAGATATACCGGTAATAAAAGCTGCAACAGCTCCAACAAGGTAAAGTGATGGGTTAATGCCATTTAGACCTATCTCAAGGACATCTAAGCCTTGTAATAGAGTGGCTCCTAAGATTGCTGGGATAGATAAATAGAAAGAGAACTTGAAGGCTTCTTTTCTGTCTAATTTTTGTAATAATCCACCAAAGAGAGTTGATCCAGAACGAGAGATACCTGGAATAATAGCAACTGCTTGGAATAGGCCAATGATAAAAGCACTTTTAAGGGTTACTTCTTTTGTAGTTTCTGTTTGCTCTAATTTCTTGTCTGATATTAAATTAGTTATTCCAGTTAAAATAAGAAATCCTGCGACAATAATAGTAGAAGTAATAATTCCTTCAATATAATCTTTGATTAAAAGACCAGCAATAACAGCTGGAATTGTTCCTACGGCTATCACAATCCAGTTATTGAGTTTTAATTTAATAAGATCTTTCCAGAAAAAAATAATAACAGCAAGTAAGGTTGCAAAGTGTAGGAAAGTGTCAAATGCTAAGTTAGCTTGAGTAAATCCAAGAAAACGTTGTGTAAGAGCAAGATGTCCAGAACTTGAAACAGGTAAAAACTCAGTAGCACCTTGGACTATGCCAAGTAGGACAGCTTGAAAAAAGTTCATTTCTTAGATTATTTCTTTATGTTTTCTTTGTAGTATGAATCAAGGAGTTTTTTGACTAAGTCTTGTCCACCTAAACCTAGGGCTAGTCCCAGTCCTAGTGAAACTGCTCCAACAAAACCTACAAATAGGATGAGGATAAATTCACTTGCAATTCCAATCTCACTAATACCGATTAAGACACCGACAGTCATCACTAAGTAGCTAGAGATTTTACCTAAGGCTCGACCTGTTTTAGGATCAATACTTTTGATTGAACCTTTGACTAAGCTTTCCACAAGTCCTGATAAAAGAGTAGCAAAGAACAGAATTAAAATAGCAGAGATAATATTAGGGATAAATCCTAATATTCTATCTAAGATATGTGAGAGTGAAGTTAAACCCAAGATAGCTATACTAGTTTGAATAATAATAAGCATTACTAACCAATAAACTAAAGAACCAATAATTTGTTCAATTCTTTTGCTTACTTCAGCATTTTTTATGAAATGTTCAATTGGAGTATTTTTTAATGCTTTTGAAAGTTTTAAAGTATCAAGGGCTTTAGTTACTACTCCCCTAATTGCTTTTGCGATAGCAGAACCAATGATAAAGACAGCTAAAGCTGCGACAATCTTAGGTAGATAAATTGAGAACTCAGAAAGAGTTTGTAAAAAGATAATTGATAGTGATTGGTACCAGTTTTCTAGCATATTGATTTAATTATACTTACTTTCAAATATTTTATAATGATTAGTTTGTTTTATCAGATTAAAGTTCTGAACAAAAGCTTCTTCATTAGCTTTCCAAACTGTTTTTTCATTTGTACCAACTATAATATAATTTACTTGATATTTCTCTAGTAAATTTAAATTACTTTGAGGGTTACTAAATACTTTCATAACATCTTTCTCTACGGGGAGGTAATCATAGCCATGAGTCCAAAGCCAACCTCTGTAAGTTAGAACTGTTTGTCTACCTGTTAGATTGAAGATAAAGTGATTGTGTTTATCTCCTGTTAACCAGATTGCATCACTTGGAGTATTTTGGTTTACCCATTTAGTGAGATCTAATTCTTCTTTGGTGTACATGATGTGATGATGAAGGTCATGTCTGGCAATATAGTGAAGGTCCATCAACCCTGAAAGAATAATGAAGATAAAAGTTATCCCAATCACCAATTGTTTAGCTTGATAAGGTAATTTAAATGGTCTATTTTTCTTTTTTAAAATCTCATTAAGGCTATAAACTGACAAATATGAAAAACCAAGTGAAGACCAAATAAATAGCTTTGTGTTGTCCCATGCAAATGGTTGGAATAAGAAGAGATTTGCAATAATAAAGATAAAGATAAATGGTGAGAAGATAAATAGTTTTCTAAGGTCTCTTTTGGCCATCACAATAAATCCTGCAAATGCCAGCCATGGTACTAAGAACCAATTTCTCCACCAGAATTCAAACCAATTCATTTCATATGATTTAGCTAACCATCCTGGGTAAAATTTCATAAATCCTTGGTCTACTGTCCCTTGGAAGTAATAAACTAATAGTGGTAGTGCAATTAATGAAGTAATAGCAATCAGTTTGAGCCAGTCTTTAATTTTTTTGATTGGCCATTTACTATTTTTAATATTTTTAATATTAATTTTGGTATGGTTGAGGATATCTTCCAAACACCAGAACGAAAGAATAATAAAGGCTGCCAAGAATGAATGAGTATGAATGATCGGCATGAAACCTAAAATTATTCCAGCAATGATAATTTGTTTTAGGTTTAAGGTTTTCTTTTGAATAAAGTTTTTATAAATTAGTGTTAGGGCTAAGAGTGTTAAAGGAAAACCCAGTAAAAAAGCTCTTTGAGGAATTACCATGCTATCAATGACATTGATCCATTTTATTGACCATAGATCATATCTAGTTACTTCATGAGCTGGATTTAATAGTGCTGTGAAAGGTTTGTCAGATTTAATTATTTCTTTAAAGAAATAGTAAAATCCCAGACCTCCATTGAGCAGGAATACTAATGAACTAAGAATGGCTTTCTTTTCTGATTGCCAAATTGTTTTGAAAAAATAATAAATAGCCCAAACAAAAAAGATAGATAAAAGAAAACTAGGAACAATAAAACTCATCACAATATTTCCAGTTAGGATTATTGAAATTGCACTAATTAAGTCAGAAACAAATGGATAACTAAATTTAGCTCCGATGAGAAAAGGGCTAGTTTTAAGAATTAGTCCCCTATTTGCCATGGCAGTACCCATGGTAAAGTGAGCTGCCCAGTCACCCCAAATGTTGACGTGTCCTGCGACAAGATTTCCAATCTTATCAAAGTAAAGAGCCCTTGACCAGAAAATTAGGAAGTAAACTGACCAAAATAAGAAATATATCTTGGATAGAATTGTAGTTTTATTATTTGATGAATTATTATTTGACTTCTGCATATAAAGAACTGACCCAACCTTCTTTGTCACCTAGACTCAATTTTATCCAATTTTGAGTCTGTTGTGCAAGGTAAGGATATTCTTTACCTGATTCTACTTGGCCAATGACTTTTCCAGCAGAAGTCGAAGCATCTCGAACTTTTAAGACTTCTTTATTGTTTTCAAAGTAGTTTGTCTTTTTGATGAGAACTTTTTGTCCAGATAAAGTGGTGTTTTGAGCCCTTTGTCTGAGAGGTTGCGAAGTTGCTTGTGGTGATGGAGCTACTATTGAAGCGCCTTGTACTGTTCCACTTTCTGTTGCTCCAGTTGTTTTACGTTGTATTTCACTGGGGGAAGGTTCTGGAGTAGGTGTAGATGGTTCTTCATCTATAAATAGTTCATTATCTTTTGCAAGCTTAACTAGAATATTGAGGCGATGTCCCTTAACGATATTGATAGTATGGTTTTGTGTCTCATATGAAGGGAGTGATATTTCAAAGTCATGTTTGCCTTCTTCAATTCCTTCTTCTGTATATGGTGCAAATTGTTTACCTTTGCCATCAATACTAATAATACCGCCGTCTGGAATACTGAGAACTGAAACTTCTGTTTGACTCTTATCAGCAAGTTTTTCTAGTTCATAGATGACTCCCCCACTTGATGTGAGCGTTCGACCAGGCTTCCATGTAATTACACTAAGAATTCCTTTTCTAAGGTTAAGAGTAGTTTCATATGGGGTAAGTTTTTGGTCTTCTGGCTCAAGTTTTATAGAATATTCTCCTGGTTTTAAATCTTTTGTTAAGAAAGGAGTTTTGCCAAGGAATTGTCCATCTATAAAAATAGAGACTACTACATCATTAGTGATGACTTGTAGACCGGCTTTATTTTTTCTTTCTAGAAGGTTACAACCAGAAAATAAAAAACCACTAGCTAGAATAACAACACCCATGAAGAGCTTTGCAACTATTGATTTCATAGGCCTAGTTTAGCACAAAGCTATCTCTAGGACTTGATCAACGTGACCAACTGGAATGAACTTAATTACTTTTTTGACAGAATCAGGAACTTCTTCTAGATCTCTTTCATTATCTTGAGGGATGATGACAGTTTTACTTCCTGCTCTGTGAGCGGCAATAGACTTTTCTTTAAGTCCACCAATTCTTAGGACTCTTCCTCTTAGAGTGACCTCACCAGTCATAGCTACTTCTCTGTTTACCGGTTTTTTGGTAAATGCAGAAACGATGGCTGTAGTAATAGTAACTCCAGCAGAAGGACCATCTTTTGGTACAGCTCCTTCAGGGACATGAATATGGACATTGTGTTTTGCAAGTTTTGCATCACTAATGCCTAATTTCTTGGAGTTTGCTTTGACATAAGTAAGAGCAGTTTGTGCTGATTCTTTCATCACATCTCCAAGCTTACCGGTTAGTTTAACAAGACCTTTACCTGGAGTCAGAGCTACTTCGATAAAGAGCATATCACCTCCAACGCTAGTCCATGCTAACCCTGTAGAAAGTCCTATTTCATTTTCTTTTTCAGTTAAAGTTTCATCAAATCTCTCAGGACCAAGTAGTTCTCTAATTTTTTTATTATCAATGGTGACTTTTTTAGATTTATTTTCTAAGAGCTCTCTAGCAGTTTTACGCAGTACTTTACTTAAGTTACGTTCTAAATCTCTAACTCCTGCCTCGCGAGTGTAACGAGAAATGATTTTTTCAAAGGCAGTGTCCTCTACTTTGATTTCATTATTTGTTAATCCATTAGATAGCATTACTTTATCAAGTAGGTGGTCATGAGCAATATGAAATTTTTCTTGTCCTGTATAACCAGTATAAGTAATAATTTCTAATCTATCTCTTAAAGCTGGTGGGATAGTATCGAGAGTATTTGCGGTAGTGATAAAAAGAACTTGTGATAGATCAAATGGTAAATCAAGATAATGATCTTCAAAACCATGGTTTTGCTCTGGGTCTAATGCTTCGAGTAATGCAGCAGAAGGATCACCTTTATAGTCTGAAGCAAGCTTATCTACTTCATCAAGCATAAAGACAGGATTCATTGTGCCGGCTTGTTTAATCCCGTTAACAATTCTACCAGGCATAGCTCCAACATAAGTTCTTCTGTGTCCTCTAATTTCAGCTTCGTCTCTAATTCCACCAAGAGAAACTTTTGTAAATTTTCGGCCTAGTGATTCAGCAACTGATTTTCCAATACTAGTTTTACCAACACCAGGAGGTCCAACAAAACAAAGAATGGTGGGGATTGTTTGATCTGATTTAGCTTTGCCTTTTAGTTTATCTTTTTTTATTTGTTTCATTTGCATGACTGCAATGAATTCTAAAATTCTTTCTTTAACTTTTGGTAAACCATAGTGATTCTTTTCTAAAATCTTTTCTGCCTTCTTCAAATCGTAATTACCCTTACTGAGCTTACCCCAAGGCATTTCAAAGAAAGTATCTAACCAACTTCTGATATATCCAGCCTCTGGATTATAAGGAGACATTTGTTTTACTTTACGGATTTCTTTGGCAACTTTCTTTTTAATCTCTGGATCACATTTAATCTTTTTTAGTTTCTTGGTGTAGTCATCTGCTATTTCAGCTTCATCATCAATTTCGCCTAGTTCTTTTTGGATTGTTCTAAGACGTTCTCTAAGAACATTTTCACGCATGCTTTTACTCATTTTGCTTTGAGTTTTATTAACCACATCTTTTTCAATTTTAAGAATTTCTATTTCATGTGAGAGCCTGGCTGCGACTATCTTCATTCTTTCTTTTACGTCAAGAGTTTCAAGAATTTCTTGTTTCTCATGGGTAGTGCTTGAAAGCGTACTAGCAATTTGATCAGTTAATTCACCTTGTGATGCCCCACTCATTAGTTTCATAAAGCTCAAGAACTCTACACTTCTGCCCATTTGAATAGAGTTATGGAATTCTTGTTGCAAATGCTTAGCTAGTGCTTCTGACTCTGAGTCATTATGGTTTACTTCTTTGAGGACTTTAACTTGACCATAGAATGGGTTTTGTTTGATATATTTAATGATACCAACTCTCTCAATACCTCTCGCTAGTACGTTCAGCTGAGAATTTGTATCGAGGGCTTTTTCTAAAATGGCTAGAGTTCCAATAGTGTAGAGGTCAGATACTTTTGGATTTTCAACTTTTGATTTTCTTTGTGTAACAAGTACAACAAGTTTATTGCCTTTTAAGGCTTTTCGGACTGATTTTTGAGATAGTTTTCTCCCAAAAGTAAGAACTGATTCTGTGCTTGGGTATAAAACACCTTCCTTAATAGGAATAATAGGTAATATAGATTGTTCAACTAAATCTACTGATGGGTTTCCAGATTTAGATTTACCAAAAAGATCCTGAGTCATTTTTTCAAGTTCTTTGATTTCTTTTTCTAAGTTAGGAATTTTTTTAACTTTATTAACTTTAGTGACAGTTTTTTCAACTGTTTTTGGCTTGTTGTCTTGAGGAGGTTTCGTATTATCTATCATATTATTTTACTGATTAGATTAGCATTGTAGCTTGAGGAGTGCTAAACATCAAGTAGTGACTTTGATGCCTTTACCAAGGGAAAGTAGATATTGCCTCTGACTATATAAATTTAATATGATGTAAGTAGGCCTTTTTATTAGGCCTGTTATGACATTTTATAATCTATCCACTAGCGAAGTATTAAAGAAATTAGATTCTTCTGAAAAAGGACTATCTAGTTCTAAGACTAGTAGGCTACGAGAAACTCATGGCAAGAATGAGCTAGTAGAAACTCAAAAAATCTCTTCTATAAAGATCTTACTTGAACAATTTTCTTCATTTTTAGTTTTACTTCTTTTTGGAGCTTCTATATTAAGTTACTTAATTGGTGAGCATATTGATGCAGTGGTTATCCTCGCTGTTTTAGTAATTAATGCTGCTGTTGGCTTTGTTCAAGAATATAAGGCAGAAGAGGCGTTGGCTAAATTAAAAAACTTAGAGACTTTAACTGCTTTGGTTATTCGTGATGATGAAGAAATGGAAGTTGATTCAATTAATCTCTTGCCCGGGGATATTGTCTTATTAGGTGAAGGAGATAGGGTTCCTGCTGACGGTCGTTTAATTAATACTCTGAATTTGGAGGTTGATGAAAGTATGCTCACTGGAGAATCTAGAGCTGTTTCAAAAAATACTAAGGAGGTTGGAGAAAAGGCTCCGTTAGCAGAGCGATTCAATATGGTTTACTCTGGAACGATTGTCACTCGTGGTAAGGGTAGATTTGTTGTCAGTGCAATTGGTATGGAAACAGAGTTTGGCGCTATTGCTAAATTAGTACAACAAGTAGAAACAACTAGTACCCCATTGCAAGTTACGCTAGATAAACTGGGACATACCTTGGGTTTGATTAGTGTGGGTTTAGCACTACCGGTATTATTAGTTGGTCTAAGGATGGGTCGAGAATGGAGTGAGATTGCAATTACAGCTATTGCCTTAGCTGTCTCTGCAATTCCAGAGGGATTACCAATCGTTGTGACTGTCGCATTAGCTTTTGGAGTAAAAAGAATGGTCAAACGCCATGTCTTAATTCGTAAGTTGAGTGCTGTTGAAGCATTAGGTAGTACAAATATCATTTGTACAGATAAGACAGGTACAATTACTCAAAATAAAATGGAAGTATCTCACTTCTATACATTTGATTTAGGGTTTAAACCTTTTAAAGGGAATCTCTCTCTTGTGAAGAAAGAGGCAGCAAATTTAGTGAAGGCTGCCATTATTTGTAATGATGCTACTTTAAAAATTGGTGATCCTACAGAAAAAGCCTTGGTTAGTTTTGCTTATGATGCTGGATCAAATATTAAAATCAGACATGATTATCCTCGTATTAATGAATCCCCTTTTAGCTCTGAGACTAAATACATGATTACTCTTAACCAAATGGGTAAACATAAGATGGCATTTGCCAAAGGAGCCCCAGAAAAGATAATTTCTTTAAGTAAAATCAATAAAGATCAAAAAAGAAAAATCTTAGAGACAGTTGAAGAAATGACTTCAAAGGGAATGAGAGTACTTGGATTTGCCTGTAAACCTGTCAAACAAGATAAAGAGTTTGGCAAACATTCTGGTTATGATTTTCTTGGGTTAGTTGGCTTAATTGATCCTCCACGTAAGTCTGTTAAGGGAGCTATAGCTAAGTGCCAAAAGGCAGGAATTAGAGTAATAATGATTACCGGTGATCATCCAATCACTGCTCAATCCATTGCAAGACAAGTAGGAATTACGGCAGATAGTGTAGTAACAGGACATGAAATTGATTTTCTTTCGGATAAAGATTTTTCTCGAATTATTAAGTTTGTCGATGTTTTTGCCAGAGTTTCTCCAGAGCATAAATTAAAGATCTTAGGTGCTTTGCAAGATCAAGGTCATTTTGTAGCTATGACTGGAGATGGAGTAAATGATGCCCCTGCACTCAAGGAAGCCAATATTGGAATTGCTGTAGGAAGTGGTTCTGATTTGGCAAAAGAAGTCGCAGATATGGTTATTTTAAATGATGATTTTGCATCAATTGTTGAAGCTGTAAATGAAGGCCGTGGTATTTTTTCAAATATTAAGAAAGTGATAACTTTCCTGATCGCTGTTAATTTTGATGAAATTTTAATGCTGATGGCTAGTATTGTCATGAAGTTACCTTTACCACTTCTTCCGATTCACTTGCTTTGGCTTAATTTAGCAACAGATACGTTGCCTAGTTTAGCTCTTTCTGTTGATCCATATGCAAAAAATTTGATGAATAAACTACCTTATGATCCTAGAAAAGAAATTACCAAAGGGGTCTTTGGTTTCTCTATTATTGCAGGTGTTCTGGCATTTATAGCTAGTTTTAGTGTCTTCTTAATAGAGCTCTTCTTCTTTGAGTCATCTGTTGCTAGAGCTCAAACAATGACCTTTACTGTGACGGTTCTCTTTGAGTTACTTTTTATCTTTGTTGTTAGAACAAACAAGCGTCTTAAAGACTCTAAACCATTCTCAAACCGTTGGTTATTAGCTGCTGTAGGTATTGGTATCACATTACAGATGTTGGCTGTTTATGGACCATATGCTGACAGAATCTTTAAGACAGTGCCATTGAGCCCATTTGATTTTGTAATGATGTTGCCTTTCGCTTTCTTTGGAATATTTGTTTTTGAGATTATCCGTTTTTGTGAATGCACCTTTTTTGGTAAAAAGATTGATAAAAGTGCGTTACAATCACATTAATGAAAAATAAGGATTTTGTTTCTGTATTACAAAGACAAGCTAAGGAGCAGTCTAGGTTGCATGAAGAAAGGCTATTACCAAAGAATGTTGATTGGCTAACTTCAATGATTGGTAATTATCCTTGGCAGTTTATTCTTGTTTTGTCTGTGATTGGGGCGTTAGTGTGGCAGGTGTTTTTTTAAAGCTTAATCTCTTCAAAAATAAACTCATCTAAGTCTCCATCTAGTGTTCCAGCAGTATCACTTGTTTCTATACCTGTTCTAGTATCTTTGACTAAATGATATGGGTGAAGAACATAGTTTCTAATTTGATTACCCCAGCTGGCATTTGTATGACCACCTTTTTCTTTGGCTATCTCTGCTTGTTGTTTTTCTTCTTCAATAAGCGCCAATTTAGCTTTAAGAACCTTTAATGCTTTATCTCTATTTTGTGATTGTTTTCTCTCTTCTCTGCATTTCACTACTATGCCTGTTGGCTTATGAGTTAACTCTACTGCACTACTAGTTTTGTTTACACTCTGTCCTCCTGCTCCACCGGCTCTAGTAAAGTTCCACTCTAAGTCACTATCTTTAAGATCAATGGTGCTGTCATCTTCAATGATAGGTAGGACTTCTACTAAGGCAAAAGAGGTTTGTCTAAGGTTGTCTGCATTGAATGGAGATTGTCTGACTAATCTATGGGTTCCTGCTTCTTTTTTTAAATAGCCATAGGCATATGGTGCATTAACTTCATAACTAGCTTCTTTGATACCAGCTGTTTCTCCATTAACTTGACTACTGAGAAGATGTTTCCAAGACTTTCTTTCAAAATATCTAGAGTACATTCTAGAGAGCATTGAAGCCCAATCCATGGCTTCAGTTCCGCCTTGTCCAGGATGAATTGAGATAATGGCACCTAAGTGGTCATAGTTTCCATTGAGGAACTGGTTTAGTTCTAATTGTTTGAGTAACTTGGTAAATTTTCTAACTTCTGACTTTAACTCTTCTTCCATCTCGGGTGCTTCTGTTTGAGATTCTTCAATTAGTTCAACTAATGCTTCAACATTTTCTTTTGCGGTTTGAGTTTCTTCAATTTGTTTAATTTTTTCTTTCCTAATGCTAATTTCCTGCATGACAGTTTGGGCTGAACTAGATTGCCAAAAGTCTGGGACAAAAGTTTGTTTTTCTAAATCATCATATTCTGCTTTGATAATATCTAAATTGATATCTGCAAGAAGTTGATCAGATTTTTTAGTTAGTGCGGATATTTCATCACGTGTGGCTTGGGTCATGCTGGTATTATAGCTGATCTTTTTTTGGAATGAATTTTAGACTAATACTATTGACACAATGTCTAGTATCAGTAGGAGTGAAGTTTTCTCCAATAAAGACATGACCAAGGTGAGCAGAACAGTTATTACAAATAATTTCTGTTCTTTGTCCATCCTTATCGGGAACATGTTTGATGGCTCCTTTAATTTCTTGATCAAAGCTAGGCCAGCCACAGTGGGCATCAAATTTACTATCTGAGGTGTATAAAGGAGTTTCACATCTTTTACAAACATATGTACCATCTTCATAGTGAGTATCATATTCTCCTGTGAAAGGAATTTCTTGACCTTTGTCTACGATAACTTTTTCTTCTTCTTTTGTAAGGCTATTTAATTTCATTTATTTAAGTTTATCATTTACAGATACAAATATTTAAAAAGTAATAATTTCATCTTGCTCTAAAACAATGTTTTTACTCTTCCCCATGTAATTAATTTGATATGGAGTTGGTTGTATCCCTGATTGTTTTTGAATTTGAAGTTTGCAACTTTTTTCAACACAGATTGTTTGATAGTTAAGAGTAATATTTAAAGTTTTAGATTGTCCTGATTCTAATGGAATGAGAAAGCCGACCTGTTTAAAATCTTTTCCCTTTGAGTTTGTAATGAGATCTTCATAGAATGATATTTTTTCTTCACCATATCTTACTTCTTTGACAGTTACCATTGGGTTAACAATGATTCTTTGATAGTTAATGTAATCAAGTAAACTTTCTGAACCATCATTATGAAACTTTACTTCTAAATCTGTTCTATTTTGTCCTAAGTTGATTTTAACTTCCCTAGTTATTTTTTTATTTGCTTTGTTTATTCCGACATTTGTTTCTAGGAGATAAAGATAAAAATCACTTTGATCTTGGTACTCTATTTCTCCTGCTACATTATATTTTACAAAGATGTCTTGAAGTTGTGGATGCCATGAGAATAATTGTAGGTCTTTATGTTGTAAACCCCTTAATAATGTTTCGATTATTTCAGTTTGTTGTTGTGAATTAAGTTTTGTTAGTTCAATTTTTAGATTATTAAATAATGAAGTAAGAAAATTAGCTTTTTGTTTACTACCAGCAAAGAAGGCATTTCTATCTGCCCTTGCCAAGGCAGTTAAATTGTCTGAAGTGACTGTCAGACCATAGTCAGGAAGATAAATATCTCCGACTATTTTTAGTATTTTTTCAATTTGGTCAACATTAACAGTGATGATACTGTCGATTTTCCTCTCATCGCCAAAGGCAAAGTAACTAGAAATTATTTTTGCAGAGGTAGGGAAATCAGGATGCCAATTAGAATCAGGTAGTCTTAATCCCTGTCCTCCACTTAGGTATTCTTTAGCTCCTGGTGGAGCATCAACAAATCCAGTAAATTGTCCATCTGGCTCATAAATATCTTGAATTGTAATATTTGTTACTTTCCCTTCATTTAAATCAATTCTGGCATATGAACCCATAAAGCCACCACTAGCTCTGAGTTCTTCTGTATTTTGGAGTAAAATCAAAAAAGTATGAGGGTCTTTATTAATGGTTTTTAAACTATTGATAATCTGATCTGTAATTTTAAGGGTTTGGTTTATCTTATTTGTGATTGATAAATTTTTTAAAATAAAAGAAGAATTTAAATGATTATTTAGTTCGATTACTTCATTATTAATATCTACCAGTTGTTCTTCTAATACAATTAAATTGGCCTGAGGTATAGTTGGATCAAGCATATTTTTTCCAATGTATTGTACATTTTCTTCAAATTGTTCAAGCTTTGAAATTAGAGATAATGACTTAGTCCATGCTTCTAATGTGTCACTTTGATGAAGAGTAGATTGTGAAATTATTGTTGGAAATAAAATAGCTTTTTGTGAACTAATTTTAGCTTTAGAGAAGTCATTCTGGATTAAAAAGTCATAAGTCTTTTTTGTTTGAATTGTTGAGTAAATAAAAGAGAAAATAAAAATAACTATTAGAAACAAAAATAAGATTAATATACTTTTTTTGTAATTTATCTTAGATAGTAGAGGCAGTCCTGATCGATGCATTCAATAAGTTGGTAATATTGGGATGAGAAGTTTTTATAACTTGAGTTCTCTGATCCTTTTAGTAATACTAATTCTACCTTGGAATCTTTAAGATGTTTAACTACTTCTTTATCATCTAAATTGTTAGAAATAGTATGCCAAAGGGTTTCCCTTTCAGGTGGAGCAAAACCACTAAAACCGTTATAAAGATTCTTTTGATGATAGCTTTGATATAAGAGCCGGTCTGCTTCCTTATAATAGTCATCATATTGACTCCAAACATACGTAGGAAACTCAGCTAAAATTCTCTCTGGTCTGTTTTTAATTATTTGGTAGATAGGAGGAAGCTTAGTATTTACAGCTAGTAATTCTAATGAAGGAACTTGAGTAAACCACAATAAAAAAGTAGTCAGAACTATTAATAAATTGATAAAAATATTTTTATTTTTTTGATTCAACCCAACATTATTTACTAAATATCCAATGGTAAGAGACAAGCCAAAGGCAAAAATAACAATCCATCTTGAACTAGCTCTAAATGCTTTAAATCCAGGAACTATGTAATAGAAAAATAAGTATGGTAATGGGAGCGGTAAATTAAATATTTTGAAAGTTTCTCCACTCACTTTAATGACAGGTCCTAGCATTAGGGTGGCACCCAGAATAGTAAAGGAGATAAAGAGCCAAAAGTATTCTGGTAATATTCTTTTTTTATTTGCTGATTTATTATTTTTGTTTGTTTTTATATTTATAAAAAAAAGTATCACCAATAAAGTAATGTAAAAAAGCATTTCTGTTGTAAAAAAGATATTTAAAGAATGAGCAAAATGGGCGCTGTCTCTGATTGTTCTGGTGTAATTAAATTGAGAGCTGACTTTGAAGTATGGAAGATAAAAAAAACTAGTTAATAATCCTATCCCTAAAGTATAAGTTGAGATAATAAATTTATTTTTCCAAAGAGTAAGTCTAATTTTCTTATTAAATAAACTAACTAAGCTCATCATCACAATAAATAATCCAGACATTGGTGAGTTGAGAATTTGATAAAGAGCCGCAAGACTGGTTAGTGTTAAGTATTTTAACTTCTGAGTATTTATAAACTTTAATAAAAAGAGAAAGAAAAAGGGAATTCCTGCTATTAAGAAAGATTGAAGATGGACAATATATGCAAAGTGCATACTAGAAAATGCAAAGATGACGGCAGAAAGTGTCGCAACTTTTTTAGATTTAAATAGATAATGCCCTAACAAGTATTGACCCCAGAAAACAAATAGACTACCTATAAATAAATGAAAATTATGGTTAATGATGAGCCACTGTAAATAATTTCTATTAAGGATAGTTTGATTATCAATTAAAGATGAAGTGGTTTTCTCTATTAAAACTAATGGTAAATTTAACAGAGCTGTTGAAAAGAATAGATCAGAATAGCCAATTGTATTCTGATAAGGATGGAAAAATGGTGGGTTAAAAAAGTTTTGTCCAGAAATTAAAGATTGGCTGCCCCAATTAATTAACCAAGAAATAAGTACCCCATCTTGTCTGGAAGTTAGGTGAGTTGAAAACTTATTAAGTAAAGGAAAAGTAAAAAAAACTGTGAGAACTAATCCTATTAAAAGTCCCCACAGTTTATTTTTCATTTATTTATGCCCCTGAGGGTATATTTTTTTCTATTGATGAGTGGCAGTAATGATTTTATCTCCTTTTTCAATTTGCATTAAAATATCTAATCCTTCAGATACTTTACCAAAAACAGCATGTTTACCATCTAACCAAGGTGTCGCAAGGTGAGTGATAAAGATTTGGCTTCCACCAGTGTTTGGACCTGAGTTTGCCATTGATAAGATTCCTGGTCCGTCATGCTTTAAAGAATCATTAAATTCATCTTTAATTTTATATCCTGGACCACCAGTACCCCAGAGTTGTTCTGCATTAGGTTGTTTTGTAAGAGGATCACCAACTTGTGCCATAAAATCTGGAATAACTCTATGGAAGATAATGTCATTATAAAATCCTGAGTCAACTAGGTCTAAGAAGTTTGCTGTAGTAAGAGGTACCTCTTCTGTATAAAGATCAATAACGATGTCACCTTTTGTGGTAGAAAAAGTAACTGTTTTTGAGTCAATCTTTTTGAAGTCCTCAATTTCTTTAAATTCATTCATAGTTTTTTGTTTATCCTCTACTTGTGTTGAATCAGTGGCTTGTGACTCTGGAGGGTTGGTTTCTAATCTACTTAATATTGATTCTGAACCTGATTTTATAGTCTGATTGTCATTTTGTGAAGATGTACAGGCAGAAAAAATTAGGCTGGAGAAAATAATTACGGATAATAATCCTAATTGTCTGGTTTTTTTGTTCATATTCATAACTTATTGATGATAACCATTTTTGGCAAGTATTAAATCTTGCTTAGTCTTGAAATTGTCTTCATAATGTAAGTTAAGTAGCTATGAAAATTGGTTCTGTTATTTATCATCTATTCCATCCGCAAAGGTCTAATAATCATAGACCAAGGGTTTTGCACTCTAAAGCATTTTCTTATTTATCTCTTGTCGCATTAGGTTTTGTTGGACTCTTAAATGGTCTGATGTCTGGCTCAAGTAACTTAGGCTATGTTTTAGGATATGCCTCTAGCATTACTCCGTCTCAGGTTGTCGCATTAACTAATGCTGAAAGAGCAAGAGCTGGCTTAGCTCCTCTGACTGTAAATAGTAAGCTAACTAGTGCTGCACTTTCCAAAGGTCAGGATATGTTTAATGATCAATATTGGGCACACATTGCTCCAGATGGTAAAGAGCCATGGAGTTTTATCGGTGAGTCTGGATACACATACAGGGTGGCTGGAGAAAATCTTGCTAGAGACTTTTCAAATAGCACTGACATGATGGGAGCTTGGATGCGTTCACCAACTCATAAAGCCAATATTGTGAATACCAGATATCAAGAAATAGGTATCGCAGTTATTGATGGAGTACTTGGTGGACATGAGACTACCCTTGTTGTTCAGATGTTTGGTACTCCACAACAAGTTGCAGCCGTTGTTACCCCTACTGCACCAAAACCAGAAATAGTGCCTCAAGTAGAGGGTGTGGATGATGTCGTGGTGGAGCCACCTGTAAATGAAGAAAAGTTTTCAACATTTGTCTTAGAAGCTGAAGAATTATCTTTCTATGAGCCATCAGTTCTTTCTAGTGCACTGATTCCACAAGGTGAGTTTATAATTCCACCACTATTCTCTGCCCTTCAATTAACAAAAGCATTTTTCTTAGCAATGATAATTATGATTGTCTTAACTCTAGTTTATGACGCCTTTATTATCGGTCACCGAAATACAACCAGAATGGTTGGTAAAAACTTAGCCCATATTATCTTTTTAGTTGGGGTTAGTTTCTTATTAATTTTCTTTAAAGGAGGTATAGTTGGATGATAGAAGAATTAAAAAGACACCGCTTAGCATACCTAGTTTTATCAGTTGGGATAATGATTTTTATTTTCTTATTTCTTGGGGCATGGCCAAATAAATTGATCCAAAGAATGGTGATAATAGGAATGTCGGTCTTTTATTTTTTGTGGGGAGTTTTGACTCACTTTAAGACAAGGACTATTACCAAAGAAGTCATTTATGAATATGGATCAGTCTCATTTCTTGCCGGCATTATTCTCTTTTTAATCACATTATGACAATCACTATGATATATTAGGGAACCTTATTAATTAGCTTTAAGATATTTTTATGAAAGGTATTATTCTCGCAGGTGGCTCAGGTACAAGACTTAGACCTCTAACCAGGGTTACAAGCAAACAACTTCTTCCGATTTATAACAAACCAATGATTTTCTATCCTTTGGAAACTTTGATGAAAGCTGGAATTAAAGAAATCCTAATCATTGTCGCTCCAGACCATGCTGGAGACTTTTTAAAGCTACTTGGTTCTGGTAAAGAATTTGGCTGTAAGTTTACTTATGAAATTCAAGACAAACCAGAAGGTTTAGCTCAAGCATTTATAATTGGTGAGAATTTTATTGGTGATGATAATGTCACTTTAATCTTAGGAGATAATCTTTACGAGGATGATTTTAAAGACGATATTAGTAATTTTAAATCTGGTGGTAGAGTTTTTGCAAAAAAAGTTAATGATCCAAAGAGGTTTGGTGTTGTCGAATTTGATGATAACCAAAAAGCCATTTCAATTGAAGAAAAACCAGAAAATCCAAAGTCAGATTTTGCTGTAACAGGTCTTTATATTTATGACAACACTGTTGTAGAAAAAGCCAAAGCATTAGACCCTTCCCCAAGAGGAGAATTAGAGATAACCGATCTTAATAATGTATATTTAAAAGAAGGAACTCTTGATGTCGCTTTTGTTGAAGGCAAATGGTTAGATACAGGGACTTTTGAATCTCTTCATGAAGCAATTCTCTTTGCTAGAGAGAGAGAATTAGCTAACAACAACTGATCCAATTTAGGTTAGAATAAAATAAGGATGAAAAAATTAGTATTTTCACTACTAGTATTATTGTTGTTATTTAGCCCTGTAGTTGTAACTGCAGCTTCTCCAATTATTTCTCAAAAAGAATCAATCATTGATGAGATTGCTGAAGTAAGACGTTCATATAAAGGACAATTAGCTGAGTATCGTCAGGCTAATGATCAATTTATCATTGCCAAAGGACAATATGAAAAGCTCAATACTCTTGCCTCACTTGAAGTCGCTGTTCAAGATGTGAGGAAGGTTTTGTCACTTAGAGATCAAGTTCTCCTTTCCTATCTTAAGATTATTGAATTAGAGCTTTTAGAAGCTGATGGAATTAATCTTGAAGAAAAAACAATTGCTCTTGAAGAGACTAAAGATCTTCAAAGAGACTTCTTAGCTCATAAAGATCTTGTTGATAATGCTATTGATAGAGTGGCTGTAAATCAGGTTGCTGATGACTTTGAGTTGCTTTCTCCTAGAATTACTAGTTTAAGTAGTTATGCCTCAGCTCTGCTTCGTGTTGGAAAACTCCAGACCATCTATGATCAATCTTTGACTCTAGTTGAAGCTACTGATCCACGTAACTTAACTGATGAACCATCACTTAAGTTAAATGAAAAGATTAGAGCACATAATGAAATTAAAAACTTAATGACTACACTAGATTTTAATTTAAATTTTGTTTGGGATGAGATCAAAGACTCAAGAATCACTCAGCAACCTTCCGAGACAAATAAACTTAATGCAAGTATCTATGCTAGTCTTGCTCAGGTATTGGCATTTTTAGAAGAAATATTATTAGACAAATGATAGATAATAACGATTCAAACCAGACTCAATTTGCTTCTCAGGAACCTATTATGGAAGGTTTAGCTAGTTATGCAGATCCAGTTATCCCACAGGAGACTCAGCCAAAGAAAAAAAATAGTAAATTAATTCTCATTGGTATCATTGGATTTGTTCTCTTGATTGTATTTGTTTTATTGTTAATCTTAATTAAAGCTATGTCTTCAACCAAAAAGGTTGTTGTAGATGACAATGGAAATATCATTGAAACTATAAATGGTGAGATTGACCCATTACTAAATGAGGTTTATATCTTAGCTGAAGATTTAGAAGAAGGTGATCCTTCTTTAAATACTATTCCCTTCCCTCCTGTTGATATGGAGTTAAGACTTGATCCTCCAAGGAGAAAATAAATTTAAAAAGTTATTTATAATTGATTTTTCAGTCTTTTTATCTTATAATGTTTTTTCTGTTTGTAGAGATGGGACATATCTAATGTCTAGATACAGATATACGAAGAAGAAGATGACTGATGAAGAACTGAGCAACAGGGCAATCTCTGTTGCAGCAGTTACAATGCTTGCAGCACTATTTGCAGTATTCTTATGTTTAATGTTAAGTAGTTTCTGGCCATTTGTGATTGTGTTCATTCTGTTTTCTATCTGGTTTATCTTCTTCCTCCCATAAAATCAAATTAAGGCGGTGTCTAAGCCGCCTTTTTTGTACAAAAAAACCACCTTATGGTGGTCTTTATGGTGGGTGTACTTGGAATCGAACCGAGGACCTCAGTCTTATCAGGACTGCGCTCTAACCAACTGAGCTACACACCCATGAGACATATATTTTATCACATCTAGTGCAAATGCTAAAACCTAGTTTTTAAGGACCTTTTTATAAGCACTATATTGTTTTGTAGGAAGAGAGTGGCGATCAATAAAGCCAAAGCCTGAAAATGGTCCAGGATCCCCTCTCAGAATAAAAGGAGTGACTGCTATGACCCTATCATCAGACCAGATGTGATCAGTAGCATATTGATAGTAGTAGTCAAGCCAACGGCTAGTAAAAGCATTATTTAACCAGCCAGTTTCGGTAATAAATACTTTAAAGTCTTTGTTTATATTTCTTTTTAAATAATCAAGTTCATATTTAAAGCCATGTAGAGAGTTTTGTGCATTCCTTAGTGGTGATGAAATAAACCCTGGATTTGGATATGAGTGGGAATTCCAGTAATCAATATTATCAAATATATCTTTATCTTCTTGAAGCATTTGGCCAATATAGTTAAATGCTTCCATGGTCAAAAAGCCATTTGGAGCAGCAAGGTCCATGCCAGCTGGTAATACTTTATAGTTTTTATCTTCTGTATGTGCCCAGTCTGCAGTAAATTTTAATATTCTTGTGTAGTGAGAAGGATCAAGTTTTCCACCAAATTCACTCTTATGATTTGGTTCATTGAACACAATAATATATTTTTCATCGTGGGGCCATTCAAATTGTGAGAGGAAAGTAATTTGATCAATTATATTTTTCCTAGTGGGAATTGTCCAACTCTTACCATCAAATTCACTGACTAACCTAACAATAGGAATTATTTTTTTTTCTTTTGATTCTTTAAAAAATGTTTCCCAATCTTTTACTCTGGATAGATCGTTAAGAGCGAGTGTAATTGTGACATAAGCGGATTTATCATTATCGGGAATAGATAATAAGCGGTGAGCATCATCAAGTTCCCTTGGGTCTAATATATGGATACCCCCTTTACTTCCAAGTTGAGCAAAAGAAGACGTCACACTGAGTGTAAAAAAGAAAGTGACCAGTAGTAGTCTTATTATTAGTTTCACTATATTTATGCTTTTTGATATACTCCATTTTAAATGAAGAAAATATTTGTTGTTTTTGCCTGGAGCTTACTTTCTGTTGGAGTACTACTTACTAGTGCTGCCACATTGATTGTATATAACCAATATCAACAAAAAGTTACTCAGGATAACTCTATTCTACCTTCCTCTAACTCTGATTCACAGATTGCAATATTAGATAATAATGGTGAGGTCAAAGGAGTTGAAGCAGTCATAGAGACACAAGATGCTAGAGAGATTATTGTAGCAAATTTCTTAGAAAGACATAATTCTCCAATGAAGCCATATGAATTTTATGGTGCAAGATTAGTTGAGATAGCCGACAAGAATGGTTTAGATTTTAGGCTAATGCCAGCTATTTCGATGCAAGAGAGTAACTTGTGTAAAAATACAAATCCAGGTGCACCCCATAATTGTCTTGGTTTTGGGATACATAAGCGAGGAACATTAGATTTTGATACATATGAAGCTGGATTTGAACGTGCAGCAAGAGAAATTAAGGAGAGATATGTTGATATTGGTTTAGAAACCCCAGAACAAATAATGAGAAAATATACACCAAGTAGCAATGGAAGTTGGGCTGAGTCAGTTAAACAATGGATGGCTGAAATGCGTTACGATGATCGAGACAAAGGTAGAACATTAAAGACAAATGATAATGTTCTTGAGTTAGCTCGTCCTTCTACCCCAGCTGCAGAAATTACCCAAGAATAAACATTAGGCCGATATAGTTAATTACAGTTTGACATATTTACTGCGTATTGCTATAATACGGTTATCTAAGAAGGTTTTTCCCTCACCGGGAGTTTCGTTCTTAGCCAAAAGAGTCTCACTATTAGGTGGGATTTTTTTGTGGTCTCTTGATATAATACATATCTAGATTCACTTCAAATGCCGAAGTGGCGGAATTGGTAGACGCGCACGACTTAGAATCGTGTGAGGTAACTCATGGAGGTTCAAGTCCTCTCTTCGGCACAATTATTTATTTTTCCCTTTTTTATTTTCCTGCTTTTTTAATGATATCTATTTCAGGTAGAATAATTTCATGCCTGAAAATCAAGTAGTTACTCCAGCTGCATCTGTCCCTTCTATTGAAGAGATGAATAATCAAGTCGCACAGGTTCCTCAATCAGAGGCTCCGCCAGCAATTGATGCACAAACTCAACAAGCATCACAGGCACAACCAACTATAGACCAACAAGCTGCTAGCAATGGTATTTCTTTGGCTAATACACCAGAGACTGATGAGCCTGTTAGTGAAGTTAAGACTCAAGTAGTCGACTCAATGGCTAAAGTAAGGAGATGGTCTGTTAAGGGAATTGGTATTGCTCTAACTTTGCAAGGTCTCCATGGTATCTATAAGTCAGTTATTTTTATTCTTGTTGAGTATCCAATTTTAGAACAACAATTAGTAGCTCATCAAGTAACTCAAGATCAAGTTAATGATTTTGGTGTTAAAGCGATTATGATGGTTATCTCTACTGTTCTTAGTATGTTCTTTGCGATGAAGCTAACTTTCCTAAAGACAAAGGCGGCTAAGACACTCAGTACTATCATTGGTATCCTCCTCTTTATTGGTAATGCAATGATCCATGACTATTTTGCCTCATTAAATAGTAGTCAAATTATGGTGGACTTCATTATTTCAATAATGGCAAAGATTCAAGGTGCTCCTGAAGAAGTTATAGAAAACACGCCATTTTTGGAGGAAACTATTGAAGGCACAATCGACACTGTATGGTATAAATAGTTCTTGTGAAAGAGATAATTTATAAAGCTAATCCTCGTTCAAAATCAATTAAAATTAGAATTGATTCTCATGGAAATGTAATCGTTTCATATCCTAAATGGACCCCTAAATTTGTTGTCAAAAAATTTGTAGATGCTCAAAAAGGTTGGATAGACTCTCATTTAGAAAAGATTAAACAAAAACTTAGTTTAAGTAGTGATGAAAACTCAATCAATATTTTTGGTAAAAAGTATCAGAAA
>Ga0224496_10000222_pt1 | contig 41618 bp, 29 predicted proteins | sample SF_Jul11_sed_USG_2_FD_168127 | JGI IMG/M metagenome (GOLD analysis project Ga0224496, IMG submission 168127) | Sediment microbial communities from San Francisco Bay, California, United States - SF_Jul11_sed_USGS_8_1 | ecosystem: Environmental > Aquatic > Marine > Sediment | place: USA...
ATTTGGCGCCGTTCTCAAGCCCTTTCAGATATCTCTTTAGGTGAGAGACATGGACGTTTTCACCGAAATGCCCACCAAGGAGCATGATCGCCCTGGCATTGGCCATATCGACGTTTTCACCGGGCGCAGTACCCAGGGTGGCCACATAAGCGGTGTCACGAATGCCCCGACACTGAAAGAAAGAGGCCTCGGAATTATTGGGCGTACCGACAACCCGCTCGAAAAAATGCATGGGATACTTTGCAGATGAACCGTGGGGAAAGATTGCAGTGGCATGGGGACCATATTTATCAATCACCCCTTTCAATTTCGCGGCACAGGTATCAAGGGCTTCATCCCAGGAAATCCGCTTCCATACCGGGGCGCCGCGCTTGCCGACATTTTTCATGGGGTATTTCAACCGGTCCGGATCATAAAGCAATTTGACCCCACCATTGCCTCGGGCACAGATACTTTTACCGTTATCAATGCTCTTGGGATTACCCTCGAGCTTCATCAGTTTGCCGCTCCTGACCTTACCCACCAGCTGACAGCGCCAGAAACACATCTCACAGACTCCGCCCACTGCCGTTTCGGTACCGACAAAACTTCCCGGCGCGGTAAACGGTTTGCGAACAAAGGTTTCAGCTGCATCAGCCCTATTGGCCAGACAGCCGGACATCGCCGCCGAGGCTGCCGCAAAGGATGCGGACTGCAAAAATTTACGTCTCGTCAGATTAAAAGCCATGTTACTATTCCTCCCGTGTGAAAAAATCAATTAATTTGACCAAAATCCTATAGAATGGATGTTGAACCTCACCTAATAGCTTTTCCTTAAATTTGGGAAACCAAGTCCTGAAGTGCTTGTTCAAAAAAAGATCTTCATCAGCCTGGTTCCCTTGCTCGGCAAGCAAAGCAAGAAACTCCAGTTCGGAAGAAATATGATCGGGGAGATCTCCTTCACCGGCTAACTCGAACCCCTTTTCTTGATAAAACTCCTTAACGCTTACGGCACTCGGGCCGTAAAGCATGCCATCGGCTGACAAATAAATAGATCCATACGGTGGGGCAATTACAGAGGGAACAGCATTAACAAAAAGGCGGGTGTATTCAATCTGGATCGGCTCAAGCCAATCAGCGGAAAAATCAAGGAAATCGGCCAGGTCACGGGATTCATCATCCCAACCTAGCCCATTGAGGATATTACTGATTATTGCAAAGTATTGGTCATCCATCCATGCGGCATCGGGGTACCTCATGGATCTTGCTAAAAAACGATATATGTCGGTCATACCGATGCTATCTTCTTGCGCCATAAAATGGATTACCTCCCAAGGCCTTACAGCCTTTGGTTATGAAACCTTTATCACAAGTGGCACATCTGCCAATTTCCCTAAAAACCTCCGTTTTTTCAGCGCAACAACCTGCAAGTGGTTACTGTAAAGATTAGAGTGTTAGAAATACATTAAAAACTTAAACATTAAAATGTTATACCCGTCATAAAAAACATTGCAATGTGGCATATTGTCACAGTATATAAGAAAAATAGTTTTTACTTAACAAGACATACCAGAAAAATTTTAGTTCCACTAATAATAATTATTTTTATTTTAACCCTCTAAAAAATATCGAGCCAGCAGGTTATCACCGAGCAGCTAACAAGCAGTTATCTTTAATAAAAAAATAAATATTCCCTTGTGAGTATAAAAAAAACACGAAGTAAACGTTTACATATTAGGGACATTTTTTATATCTATCTTTAAACAAGTGCTTGACCGATCACTGGAAAGATAAATTCCCCATGGAGAAATATATGGACGAGACAATCCTGCTCGTTGACGATGAGGAGTTGACCAGGGAAAGACTGACAAGGGCCTTTGATAAAAAAGGGATAACTGTCTTTACGGCAACCACCTTAAGCGAAGCGATCAAGGTGATTAAAAAACAGCATCCGAAATTGGCCGTCACCGAACTGAACCTGGCCGATAACTCTGGCCTTGAGTTAATCAAAAAAGCAAAGGAAATTGATCAGGAAATCCGAATCATCATGCTAACCGGATACGGCAGTATTGCCACTGCAGTCAGCGCGATCAAGCTCGGTGCGGTCGACTACCTGAGCAAACCCGCAGACGCGGAAGACATCATGAATGCCTTTGCCAAAGATATTACCCCCATCGACACCCACCACCTCCTCAACGATCACCCGGTCCCCTCTTTAGCCAGAGTTGAATGGGAACACCTCAACAGGGTATTGAAAAATTGCGAGGGCAACATATCCCTCACCGCCAAAAAATTAAATGTGCACCGAAGAACACTGCAGAGAAAACTGCACAAATATCCACCAAACAAATAATTATCCACCTTAGTTATTAAATATTACCGCTAAAAATAAAAGCTTGTCCACAACAAATACATCCTTCTGTCGGTTAGGCCACACCTTACAATCGTTATTTACGGTAAACATGCAAGAAACTGGATGCATCACCCTTGATTTTTATATTAAAAAAATTATAATTACGAAAATAGGATTAGACAAAATCCAATAATATGCACCGATGACTAACACAAGCGGGACGGTCCACAGAAGACAATCTTAATATTTACCATGTGACTACCGCTAATAACTGACCCCGGATAACAATATGCAAGATGCAATCGCCATAGCAAAAGCCAAAATAAAAGAAAAATTCTACTCAGAATTTCCGCCTTATCCCAAAGATACCGACTTAACTCATCATGTATCAAAAGCCGGGCTAAGCGCCCTGCTTTTAACCGGTGCTATTATAGGCTTTGGAGGTTTTTCCTGCATGATAGTAGCCTTCGCCAGCAGCGGCGGAATTATGAATTTCATTACGGGATGGCTTACTTCAATATCTGTTTTTTAAAGATAAAACAGCCTTTCGACAAAAGCAGACCGACTTAAAGACCTCTTACCATCATCAGGTGAGGATATTTCCCCGTTAAGCTATTTGCCTAAACCTGAATCTTAAAGTAATATTTAATATATTTTTGTGCCTCTTGATGTTTCACATACTTCTTTTTTCATATGGCTTGCCACCCAATAAAGGAACTTCATGCCAAGACTTTTTTACAGCCTTTTCATTCTTATAGTTATTGGTATTATCGGGGCATTTTCAGCGCTGTTCTGGAACCTTGAGCAGACACTGCCCACCTTAAAATACAATGATTTCCTAACTTCTCTTGACAACAATGATATCGCCGCAGTCCATCTCAAAGGCGGTAACATCACCCTCACCGATACAGCCAACCGCAAATTTTCAACATTCTCGCCGGATGTAACAAGCCTGCTGCCCAAACTGCTCACAAAAAAGGTGACCATTACAGCGGAAAACGATAAGCCATCTCCTTTTTTCAACATCCTTACAATTACGCTGCCCATTGTAATTCTTTTTTTCATTCTTCTCTTTTCCTTAGCCAAAAAACAACAACAGACCGATGACGACAATAGCGATTTCACAAAAAACAAAGTAATCCACTATGGCAAAGGCATAAATCCGATTACCTTCGATGATGTCGCAGGTATCCCTGAAGCTAAAGAAGAATTGCGGGAGATTGTCAATTTCCTCAAAAATCCTCGCAAGTTCAGCCGTCTTGGTGCAATTATCCCCAAAGGCGTACTGCTGCAGGGGCCTCCAGGTACCGGCAAAACCCTGCTGGCCAAAGCCATTGCCGGTGAATCAAAGGTCCCTTTTTTCAACTTCAGCGGTTCGGACTTTGTCGAAATGTTTGTCGGCGTCGGCGCCTCACGGGTCCGGGATATATTCAGGGAGGCCAAAAAGCAGACCCCCTGTATCGTCTTTATTGATGAGATCGATGCAGTCGGCGCCCGACGAGGAGCCGCAGGAGGGGTGGGCGGCCAGGACGAACGCGGGCAAACCCTCAACGCCCTGCTGGTTGAAATGGACGGCTTCAGCCATGACGAAACAATCATCGTGCTGGCTGCCACCAACCGACCGGATATCCTTGACCCTGCCCTGCGCCGCCCCGGCCGATTCGACCGCTTGATTTCCATCTTGCCGCCCGACGTCAAGGGCCGCCTGAAGATTCTTAAAGTCCACACAAAGAGGGTAACTATTTCCGACAAACTCGACCTTAAGGATGTTGCTCAAAATACCCCAGGATTTACCGGGGCTGAACTGGCCAACCTGGTAAATGAAGCCGCCCTGATCGCAGCCCGTGAAAACAAGGCGGCCATTGAACAGGATGACTTTAACGAAGCAAAAGACCGGATCATGATCGGCATCGAACGCAAAGGTATGGTTATCAGCAAAGACGATCGACGGACCATGGCCTTTCATGAGGCAGGCCATGCCATTGTCGCCAAAGCTCTGCCCGAGGCTGATCCGATCCAAAAAATAACCATTGTTCCCCGTGGCCGGGCCATGGGCCATACTCAGCAACAACCCCTGTCCGACCGCCACGCCTACACCAAACAGTATCTGCAAAACAGAATAACCATTTTCATGGGCGGCAGGGCCGCAGAAGAAATCGGCCTTAACCAGCAAACGACCGGGGCGGAAGATGATCTGGTGCGGGCCATGCAGATCGCGACCAAAATGGTTTGCCAATGGGGAATGAATGATGTTGTTGGTCCGCTTGCCTACGCCAAAGCCTCGGAAGGATTCCTCGGCGACGACCTTAATCAGACCCTCTACAGCGAATCAACCGCTCGGCACATTGACATGGAAGTTAGAAAACTCGTGGAAAACTGCTATGCCGAAGCCCGTGAAATCCTCACCAGGGAAAAACATTTCCTGGGCCACCTGGCCGAGATCCTTCTGCAAACCGAAACCCTTGACAATGAAGAGATGGAAATCATCGCTGATTGTTCCGCCAAAAAACAACATGATCTGGAAAAAGACACAGAATCCCCTCCTCAGCAACATGAATGCATGACCTGCCCTGCCGCGGCCCATTGCACCAACATGAATCTCGAATCGACATAATACCTTTTATCGGCTAACCCTAACAATACCGTTGCCTTCACCTTATCCGCAAATCACAATTTGCAAAATAAAGGACACATTCAGCGTTGCTTTTTCTTCAACAAAAAGCTAGAATCACTTTCTGGGTGAATGGCATTATTGTCCCCCTTCAACATGAAATCAACACCAAGGGGAGGATCAGCTTTTGATGAATTTCACGGATATCATCAAGGCTTTCGTTACAGGCATCACACATAGTGTTGTCTCCAGGGTCGGAGCCATAATGGCCTCCGTCATCTTTCCCGTGTTGCTTACGGCGACCATGCTTGACATGCAGGGGATAATCCACAACCCATATTTCGGCTTTGTGCTTTATATGGTTTTGGGTCCCTTGTTTATCCTTTCTCTAGTTCTCATTTTTGCAGGTCTCTTCTTTTTTAAAGGTAAGGAAGGGGTCGGATATTTCACTTACGAGTATCTCAAAGAACAATTCTCAGCCCCGGAACGATTCATCAGGGTGAGAAAACTCATTGTCATCTGCACCGCGCTCTCCGTTATCAACATTGCCATCATCGTCCTCATTTCGTACGAGGGCTATCATTTTATGGAGTCTGAAGATTTTTGCGGCGGGATCTGTCATACCGCCATGGCTCCGGAACACACCGCTTATCTTAATTCACCCCACTCCAGCGTCCGTTGCGTTGAATGTCATATCGGACCGGGCGCTCAATGGTTTATTAAATCGAAAATATCCGGGGCCCGCCAGCTGGTGGCCGTTGCCTTGGGCAATTTCAGCCGCCCCATCGCCACCCCGATCCATGGTCTGCGGCCGGCAAGGGAAACCTGTGAAGAATGCCACCGGCCTGAATTATTTCACGGCGAAAAACTTTACATCAAAGACAAATACCTGCCTGACGAGCAAAACACCAATGTCCAAACCGTCTTGTTGATGAAAGTCGGCTCCGGCGGATATCGCGGCTCCAAGGCAAACGGTATCCATTGGCATGTAGCCCCGGAAAACAAAATCACCTACAAACATCAGGACAAAGGCCGACTTGAAATATCGGAAGTAACCTTGGCCAAGCCCAACGGCACCATGGTTGACTTTAAAGCCCCTGGTGCCGATGAAGCCGAGGAAGCAAAAGAAACCGGCCATCAAGAGCGAATAATGGATTGCCTCGATTGTCATAATCGACCGACCCATATCTATCTTTCACCTAATGAAGCCCTTGATCTCAAGTTAAACCATGGCGATATCCCCCTTGAATTGCCCTACATCAAAAAACAAGGGCTTGCCGTTATCAGCAAAGATTACAAGTCGAGTGAAGAGGCAAAAAACAACATCGCCACCGAACTCCGGGCCTGGTATCTCCAAAACTACCCGGATGTGGTAAAAAACAACATGGAACTCCTCGATAAGGCTATAGCCGGGGTCCAGGCCGCTTACGCGGAAAATGTTTTTCCGGAAATGAACATCAACTGGAACACCTACACAAATTTCCTGGGTCATAAAAACGATTCCGGTTGTTTCCGCTGTCACGACGAATCACACGAAACATCATCCGGGGAAACAATTTCCCAGGATTGCGATAAATGCCACATTATTCTGGCTGAAGATGAACCTGCCCCCGAAGTTTTAAAAACTCTAAGAGGAAGCAACAATTAACTAGTTTGATAGTTAAAATTTGTATGTTATACTCACTCTTTGTGTTGGCGATTTACAGGCTATACACTTTACCTTTTTCTTATTGGTAGATCCTCACGGCAAAACGATAGAGGCTAACCATTTTTAGAAGCAAGACTAAATAATTCACCTAAATTCGGAGCATTGTTTGATGACAATCGACAACAGTGAACCTATCTATCCCATCAGCGTTGCAGCCAAACTTCTGTCCGTCCATCCAAGAACCTTGAGGATCTACGAAGAGGAAAGCCTGATAAAACCGGCTCGTCAGGGCAACAAGCGCTATTTTTCCAACAATGACATTGAATGGATTCGCTGCCTGCGTGCTTCCATCCACGATAAAGGGATCAGCATCCCCGGCATCAAGATGCTGCTTGAGCTCACCCCGTGCTGGGAAATCACCAAATGCCCAGAGGAAAAACGGCAATCATGCTCGGCCTTTATTGACCGCTCCATCCCTTGCTGGCAACGGGCAAGTACCGCCTGCGCCAAGGAGATGAAAGAATGCGAGAAATGCGAGGTGTTTATTAAGGCCATGAAAACCGCACAGGAAGTGGTCTCTCGTTAATAAACCAACCGAGATTACAGTTTGTCCATGGAGAGAGATGCAAGTCTCTCTCTATTTTTTATCTGCCCCCTCTCACTTTCTTTTATCCTTTTACCTTTTCCCCTGTGTTAAAATTGTCTATTCCATCACCAGGCTGCTGTTGAGGGCAACAATTCACTAAGCCATTATGCGGAGTAACAGCATGGAAAACTTTGAAGAACTCCTTGAAATATCTACCAAGATCCACGGCCATATTTGTGCAGGACAGGTTATCGGCGTCAGGTTGAGCATGATCGGACTAAGGGAAATAGGCATTGACGACCCCAAGGGAAGTCAGCGAAAAGACTTTTATGTGCTGGTCGAAATCGACCGCTGCGCCACCGATGCCATTCAATCGGTTACCGGGTGCAGCCTTGGTAAACGCTCTCTCAAATGGCTTGATTATGGAATCATGGCCGCCACCTTTGTCAATCTCAAATCAGGCAAATCTGTCAGGGTCACCGCCCTGGAAGAGGCCCGGGAGACATCAAAAAAATATTGCCCGGAAATCGGGGATAAATATAAACAGCAGCTTGAAGCCTACCGGGTCATGCCGGAAGAGGAACTTTTTAAAATCCAGCAGGTTAAAGTTCAAGTTCCTGAGGCGGATATGCCGGGCCGGCCGACCAAACGAGTAAAATGCGAGGAGTGCGGCGACTGGGTCCAGGACTGCCGCGATGTTGACAAAGACGGCAAAACCCTCTGCAAACCCTGCGCAGAGGGCAGGTATTACGAGATCTTATAATTTCCAATCAAAAAAAATCACTCCAGGTACACCAATGACGAAATCAATCCCGGTAGATAAAGCGGTCGGCACGGTTCTCCCCCATGATGTTACGGAAATCAGGCAAGGGGAATTCAAGGGCCGGGCCTTTAAAAAAGGCCATATTATCCGCCACGAGGATGTGGAACACTTAAAACGACTGGGCAAAGAACATATCTACGTGCTGGAGCTCACCGCTGATGATATCCATGAAAACGAAGCCGCCGATCTCATGGCCAAGGCCCTGGCCGGGCTCGGCACCACCATCTCCGGCGAACCGGTCGAAGGGAAACTAAATCTGCTGGCGGCCCACGATGGCCTGCTGAAGATAGACGTCGAAGCGCTTAACCGTTTCAACATGCTGGGCGAGGTGATGTGCTCTACTCTGCACACCAACACCCCGGTTAAAAAAGGGGATCTCATCGCAGGAACCAGACTTATTCCCCTTATCGGCAAAAGGGCCCTGGTGGAGCAAGCCGTTAAAATCGCCAGGCAAAACCCAGCCGTGGTTGAGGTCAAGGAGCTCAGCCGGGCCAAAGCCGGATTGATCATTACCGGCAACGAGGTATTTCACGGCCGGATCAAAGACGCCTTTGAACCGGTATTACGTAAAAAATTGTCCGACCTTGGCTCGGAGGTGATCGAGGTTCGTTTTGCCCCCGATGACGCCGACATTATCGCCCGGGAGATTTCCGGCTGCCTAGAGGCCGGCGCCGACCTGATCATTACCAGCGGCGGCATGTCGGTGGATCCGGATGATGTTACCAGGACGGGCATCGCCAGAGCGGGCGCCACTGATATCGTTTACGGGACACCGGTTCTGCCCGGCGCCATGTTCCTGGTCGGATATTATGGTGCAATCCCGGTGTTGGGCCTGCCGGCCTGCGGCATGTTTCACAAGATCACGGTGTTCGATCTCATCCTGCCCAGGGTTCTCGTCGGAGAAAAAATCACCCGGGAAGACTTTGCCAAGATGGGCCACGGCGGCCTCTGTCGCAACTGCGAGAAATGCCAATATCCCATCTGTGGCTTCGGTAAATAGTAGCGGGCTCGGGACACATTTTAAAATTTCGCCCGAGCCTTTTCAAAAGCATCCTTCAGGCTTGACCAGGCCTGCTCCATCCCGGATTTAAGCTCTTCCCAGGCCTCCTCACTGGATCCTTGCAGTTCGGTCAGCCGCTGCTTGGCCTCATCTCGTTTTTTACAGAGGACCGCCATCTCATCTTCATACTTGGCCCTGGCCTCGTCTTTAACCTGTGAAGCCCTTGTCTCCACGGCGGCAAGTTTAGAATTCCACTCATCAAGCCGGATTTTCATTTTCTCAACATATTCATCTCTCTTACTCATTGCTATTCACCTATGATAATTATGAGGGATGCGACAAAAGTTAACTTCTATATTTTTTTTTAACACACCCTCTTCCACCATGACTAAATATTTTTTTGACAAAGAAAGATTGATTAGCTTGCGAGCACAGCCAAAAATGCAACGATCTTATTTTCAAGCCTTGGAGCAACAGCACACCGAAGCCCCCTGATCTTTATTTTCAATTTTGTATACAAGATTTTGGTTGTTACAGTATATAATGACATAGCTCTAAACAATCGATAGGCAACCACAGATAATAACGGAGACCGGCATGACCCAAATTGGAATAATTTTAGCCACTTTCACCATTTTTTTAAGCTTAAGTTCTCCGGCAAACGCTCGGCCGGCCCATCGATTTGACGCTTTCACCAACACCTGCCGGGATCTTAGCCACGGCCAAGCTGATTGGGATAGTCGCCCATGGGGAGAAGGTGGCAAACTTTTCACAGAGATCTGCAAAAGCTGCCACAGCCGAAACAACAATAAAAATGCGCCGTTTCTCTGGGTGGAATCGAAAACCTCAAAAGGGTGGAATCGAGTATTTTACAAAAAATACCCAAAATGCGCTAAAAACGGATCATGGAAAGATCTTACCATTGACCAACAACAAAAACTTAACGATTACCTCTATCGTTTTGCGGCAGACAGTCAAGACGCCAGCGACAGAGCCTGATTTTAAAAAGCAGACCCCAGTTTGGGGTTTTCATGATAAAAGTTCATCTCTCGCCGAATAAGATTTTCAGCCGGCCAGACACATAATTGCTTCATCCAGCCTTGACTCAAGATAGGCGATATCAGCTTCGTTATATTCAGCCAGATCAAAACAGACGGCATCCTCACCCATAAGGCCGGCCGGGACGAAATCGCCCTTTTCAGCCGGGTCGTTTACCATTGACGCATAAAAACATATCGACAACCAGCGGGGCTCATCCTCTATCACGTCCACCATTACAAAAAGTGGCTGCTCCTTCTGCTTTTCATGTACTGCCCGCAATGAATAGGTAACCCCGGGACGAGGCTTAAAATCAAAGCCAACCCCGTCTTTAGCCGCCAAATAATTTTTAAGGCGCACAAAGGACTTCTTGTTCTCCTCAGGTGTTGCGGGCCAATTTTCTATAAAAGATTCAAGTTCTGCTATAACAGTGCTCATAATGTATCCTTAAAAAATTGATACCATTTTCATATGGTTATTTAACTTCGCGGGTTTAAGAAAATCTTATCGAATATCTATCCAAACACGGTTTTAAATTCCAGCCCAAAGGAAATGAATAAAAAAGCAGGCTGAGCCGTTATCTTTTTTTTGCTGACATCTTGGCATGAAATGCCGGGTAAAGATCCCTGGTGCAATCAGGACAAAGACCATGGCTGAATTTAGCATCGGAATGATCCCGAAGGTATGCCTCTATCTGGTTCCAATAGCCCTTATCATCCCTGATTTTCTTGCAGGAAGCACAGATCGGCAGAAAACCGCTCAACAACTTTACATTGGCCAAAGATTCCCTGAGACAAGCAATCAAATGTTCCTTTTCCTTTTCCAGTTTTTTTAGCGCGGTTATATCCTGGAACGATTCGATTACCCCGGACACCTCTTGATTTGAATCATAAAAAGGTCTTGCCGTAACGATAAAATGATGCACCTCGTTGCCGTATTCCTTTTTCGATTCGCAGTTAAATTCCTTATCGCCATTCTTTATCCTGATCAAAGGACAGTTGTCGGTATGGCAAAAATCGCCGGGCCGATGATCGTAACATTTAACGTTTCCATGTTCCTGCTTGCCCCAAATCGACCAGTAGGCATTGTTGGCTTTAACTATTTCAAAATCATTATTGGTAATGCAGACCGGAATAACATTATTAAAAATGTTTTTGATCTGTGACTCCTTCTCCTTAATAATTTTATTTTTAAACCACAGAATATAAACCAGACAACAGGCCAATAAAATAAAAAGCCTCATGTACAATTCGTGTCCGGATATATTAAAAATAAGCGCATCAAGAAAGGAGTCGCCAAGGACCATGTATAGATGCACCAATGTTTCCAATATCCACACTAAACCGGCTAACACCGCGACTTCAACAACTCTGCTTTTAGACTGAATCTCTGCCATTAACCGCACTCTTTTTTTTAGATTAAACTTGTTTTGAGATTCATAATCTTTTGGTAATTAAAATCACAGTATACGGTTATCATTACAATCAAACATAACAATTTTCCGATTAACGCACAATCACATAAACCTACCCCTAGCTCTTTCACAAGACTTAATCCTGGGTTTTAGATGATGTATTAATCATCTGAAAAACGCAGTTAGGCGTTTCACTTACCAACGGAGATAATTAGTTGATTCGCAACGATATAATTTCACTTGGATAACATATAGAGCTCGCCCTCAATCCACTTCCCCTTTTCTTTGCGCAGATTGGTCCGCTCCTTGGCGACAATTGTCATCCCGTTTTTATGAATCAGATTGTGGAGATAGTTATCGGAATGGGCGTATCTGCCGGTGAGCTGCAGTTTATAACCGCCGCTTTCCAGATATTCGGTTGAAAATAGCATCCTGCCGTTTATGGCAAGACGATCAAGCACAAGGGGAAATATCGATTCCAGATCACCAAGATAAACAAAAACATCGGCGGCAATGATTAAATCGTAGGTTGAGGTATCCTGTTCCAAAAATTCCGCAATGGAGGCAACGGCAAAATGGTCATATATATTCTTGGCCGCGGCAACCTCGATCATCTTCGGAGAGAGATCGACCCCGGTCTTATGGTTGACGATATCTCCAAAAATTTCACCGACCAGGCCGGTGCCGCATCCCAAATCGAGTAATCGGCCATAGGCAGCCGAACTGCCCTCCACATTAAAAAACAGTTTCTTAAGGGAAACCGGGGTTTCATATTGCAGATCATTAACCAACCGCTCATCAAACCGGCTCGAAAAATTATCAAAGAGATCTCTGACATAAGCCTCGGGCGCGGCATCGGTTGTTTCCCCTTTAAGAGCGGCCAGTATATGACGGGCCGAAGAAACATTATGATCAAGATCGATCAATCTTTCATAGCAGAAAACCGCCTCCTCGATCATATCCTTATCCAGGTAAAGAACGCCGAGGTTGCCGTATGCCTCCCCGAACTGGGGCTGCAAGGCAACCGCAATCTCCAGGGCGGTGATGGCCTCATCGAGCAAAGCAAGTTCTTTGTAGACAAGGGCTAGATTGTAATGAATCTCGGCGTCATCCGATGCCGTTTCCAGAGCACATAAATAAGAAAGCCTGGCATTTTCATAGCCGCCCGCCGCTTTCCAGGCAAGGCCGAGATTAAAATGAATATCAGAATCCTGGGGATTGCAACGCGCAGCCTTATCATAAGCCGCAATCGCTTCATTAAACTTGCCGCAGGAAAAATAGGCGACTCCTAAATTATAGGCGGCCTGCCAGTTACCGGGATCAAGGGCCACGGCCTTCTTGAAGGCATCAATCGCCGGCCTGGTTCGGCCAAGTGAGAATAAATTAACCCCCAGCTGATAAATGATTGCCGACTCTTCCGGTGCAAGCCCATAAGCCTTCTCCAGCCAATTCACCGCCTCGTGCAAAGCCCCGCTACTGCTACAAAGCAGACCAAGATAAAAACAGGCCTCCAGATGATCGGGCTCCAGCGCCACAACTTGCTGGTAACAGGAAAAGGCCTGCTCAACCTCACCTTGTTGATGAAACTCCATGGCCTGGCGAAAAAGATTATCCGCACTATGCCCATTTTGAGCTGATGAATAGTCGGATTCCTGGGTGGGCTGACAATGATTTGAAGTGGAAATAGTAGTCATATCAGAAAAAAACGGTTGAAAATTTACATTTTAATAGACGCGGATTCGGGTTATTAGCTGTTAAAGAAGGTGAAATTAACATGTGCGGCATAACTGGTCAACCCCGCACCTATTTTTAGACTACTCACCGACAAAATTTCTGGTATTTATATATTATGAAAAACTTCCCCACCCCACAGACCCAACTGATATCCTGGATGACAGATATCCGCCGCCATCTTCACCAGTTCCCCGAGCTCGCCTTTGAGGAACAGCAAACCGCAGATTTCATCTCGCAAAAACTCGATGAGCTTAAGATCGCCCATCAAAAAAACATCGCCGGAACCGGGATCGTGGCAACTCTGGGCAAAAAGGATAAGGACGCGCCCACCGTTGCCTTACGGGCAGATATGGACGCTTTGCCCATCACCGAAAAAACAGGGCTGGCCTTTGCCTCAAAAATCCCCGGCAAAATGCATGCCTGCGGCCATGACGGCCATGTGGCCATGCTGCTCGGCGCAGCAGCGCTTCTAAAGCAGGTAAAACTTAACGGTTGCGTCAAACTTATTTTTCAACCGGCGGAAGAAGGCACCGGCGGCGCCCAGCAAATGATCGCAGAGGGGGTGCTCGACGGGGTTGACACCATTTTTGCCGGCCATCTCGACCGTCATTTCGAGGTGAACGAGATCGGCATTGAACCGGGGATCATCTGTGCCTATACCGATGAATTCCGAATTGAGATTACCTCAAAAGGCGGCCATGCGGCCAAACCCCACGAAACCGTTGACAGTATCGTCGTCGCCGGCTTTTTGATCACCAGCATCCAAACCCTGGTTTCGCGGGAGGTCAATCCCTCCTTCCCGTCGGTTATTACCATCGGCCAGATCAACGGGGGCACGGCCGCCAACATTATTGCCGACCGGGTAGTGCTGGAGGGGACCATCCGAACCACTGATTCCGAAAGTCGAAAAAAGCTCATGACCGGCCTGGACCGCATGGTAAAATCAATGGATGAACTCTACCAGGCAAAAACGCTCATCGAATTGACTCCAGGCTATCCCCCGGTAATCAATGATAAATGGGCGACGGCCATTGCCTGCCAGGCGGCCGAGGAAGTAATCGGCCCCGACAACATCAAGCCTCTGCCCCACCCCAGCCTGGGTGGTGAAGATTTTTCCTTTTTTCTCCAGGCGGTCCCGGGCTGCTTGGTCCGCTTCGGAGCCAGAAAAATCGATAACCACGAGGCGCCGGCCCATAGCCCCTATTTTGATTTCAACGAAAAAGCCCTGCCCATCGGCGCTCTCTTTCTAGCCAAAACCGCCGTTATCGCCCTTGCCCATTTAAAAGCCGGGCGCAAATGAGGCCGGACAAGGCAAAGGGTCTTTCCTCAATCCGGGTTAACGTCGGTTAACATCAGAATACTTTTAGCTGCGCCTTCTTTAAAATCAGGTTATAAATCACCGTCTTCATTAACCTGCTGCCACCACTAACAATCTTTGGGATTAACACTTTGACTGCTGCCATGAACGAACAGGAACAGGATATATTCTTCAATATTATCAACAGGTTTGTCGGCTCATACAGCCGTGAAGCCAGTCGGGCCACCAAGAATGACACTGCCCGGGAATATCCTTTTGTGGCCATGGATACGCGCCAGGTCTTCGAGCAGATCCGTTTTGTTGGCGAACAACTGCAACTTAACCCGGATGAATCAACCAACCGTAATTTTAAATTTATTGATGTCGGCTGCGGGATCGGCAATATCTTACTGATTGCCGAACAATTCGGTTTTGATGTTTACGGCATTGAAAAGGATGAATACCCTTTCCAGGTGGCGACTCGGCTTATCGGCGACAATCGGGTCAGCCAGGATGACATCTGGACATATGATAAATATGACGCCTATGACGTCATCTATTATTTTCGGCCTTTTTCAGACCGAGAACCTCAGCTTAAATTCGAAAAACTAATTGAAGACAACATGAAAGTCGGCGCCATCCTCATCGCCAACCATAAAAACAGTGATGCCATTACCAAAGATGGCCGCTTCAAGAAACTCTCGGAGAGATTGCCGATCTGGCGAAAATTACACAGTTGACCGGTCAACCTTCAACAACCACCCGATTCCGGCCGCCGTTTTTCGCCAGGAACAGCGCGGCCCCGGCCCGCTCCATAACGGCCTCGAACCCCTTATCATCCTTGCGAACCGTTGACACCCCCATACTAACCGTAAAATGCACCACGCGGGTGTCGACAAAGACCTTAAACATTTCCACCAGTTCCCGAAGCCGGCCAGCGACAAGCTCTGCCGCATCAAGCCCGGTTGCCGGCAAAAAAACGGCAAATTCCTCCCCTCCGAGCCGACCCAGCACATCAATCTCGCGAAGGGCCTTGGTAAGGCCTGCGCCAAGAGTCCTCAACACCTCATCCCCAACCTTGTAACCATAAGTCTTGTTGATTTTTTTTAAAAAATCGACGTCCAGCAAAATAATGGAAAAATCATTCGCATAGCGCTGAGCCCTGGCAAACTCAATTTTACCGAAATCAACCAGATAAACACGATTACGGACCCCGGTTAAAGGATCCCAGATCAGGGAACAATCAGAGACAGATGACTCACAGGAAGTTAAACTTTGATTTTTTTGGAGCTGATCGATAATTTTATTAAAATTTTCAGACAAAATAGCGTTAAAATCTATAGTTTGACCATAATCTCCTTGGGCAACCTGAGCAATTTGCCACATAAGATGTTCAAGATGGGACTGCAGTTTTTTCAGATTATGAGCAGCGGCAATCTTTGCATGAATGGCAGTATTGATATCGCCGCATGATAGATTTAACAACGATTGATCAAGATCGGAAAGCTCAAGGGTAAGCTTATTCAGCGAATCGATCATCGGCTGAGCATCGCGTGCCGTGGCACTTGCCGCCGCCAATAACCCAGGTTTGTCTCCATCAAGCAACCTATCGATATGCTTGACTATATCCTCAAGATTTTGAATATCGGTTTTCGCCATGGACTACACGACCTCGATTGAGCAACCAGTCCCTTATGTTTCTCGATAACTATATAGGCATGCGGGTGGATGCCGAGCGGACTAACGGAAAACAAAGAAGTTGATTACCCCAAAAAGGCATTTGGAAACAAATCGTCAGGGATATCTTGACTCCCATACAACTTTGAATAAGCGTGGCGGGCACATTTACCACAGCCGCCATAACAATAATTCTGTCTCATTTTTTCACAAAGTTGCGGCACGCTGGGCATGATCACCTCAAAAAAATTACAAACCGCCAAAAATTCGCAAATGGAACTTTTACTCAGCTCATTGTTTTTCGCACCCATGGTTCGCACCCTTAACAAACATTTTCATAATTTTTTTTATCTTATATTGATGCTACAACTTTTTAAGCAACTAAAGCAATACGTAAGAACTACCTAACATTACCCATAGTTACCCAAAAGAGTCGAAACATCGGGGAGAAACCCACCAAAGAACAAGTAAAAAAAATCTGGGCAAAAACAACATAAACCTGATAACCGACAAATTTCGGCCTGCAAAGAAATGACTACGACATGGGGCTTGATTGGACTGCTCTTATTATGATAGGGATTTTATTACGGAAAAATTTCGGGGTGGGCCGCCAGTTATTGTTCGCAACTGAAACTTATGGGAAATCAGCACATAAAAAATACGAGAGGCACATCAACTTACTGTTGCAAAGACTGATTATGCAGGACTGATTTCATGGCGTCGGTTTCACTGACGGAAATCTCATGCTGCATCAGCAACCAGAACCGAACTGCAATCCGCCCGGTGCCTTTTTCTTTTGCGCTGATCATTACCCTGTTTGACCGTCGAGTCAAAGGATGGACGTTGTTAATATAGACAAAACCATTATCAAGCTTGGCCGGCTGCCAGCCCAGCTCACTGACATAAATACCGAAACTGCTCGGCACATAACGCTCCGGATAAAGAAGGCGACCACCAAACTTGGTCGGGGTCTGCTTATCAAGAGGAGCTATGGTCGGAGTCATGCCCGCAAGGGGCAAATCAACCCGTTTTAAAACCTTTTGAAAATGAGCCATGGTTGACCACTCATTGCCCAAGATCGGTTCGCGTGGGATTAAACAAATATCGGTATCACTGCTGACCGTTCCCGGATCCTGAGTAAATATCGCCTCATAGCCGATAGCCTTGGCTTCCTCCATCACAATTGAGTTGTATTCGCCGTACGGAATGGCGAAATATTGCGGTCGCTTGCCCAGACGTTCACGCAGAACATTAACGCTGCTCACCAGATCCGCCCTTATCCACTGGCGGTACTCATTCTCGGTTAATCCTTGCGGCCAATCAGCCATGCGATGGTGGGAATAGCTGTGATCCTGAAAATCGACGCCCTCCTCCTGCATCTCTTTAATCTGCTCCCAATTAAGGTAGTTTTTAAAACGTCGTTCCACCCCTTCAACATACAAAAAAACCGTAAAAGGATAGCCAAAACTCTTTAACACGGGCCATGCCTTGGTGTAGATGCTTTGATAACCGTCATCAATGGTGATAACAGCGGCTTTGGCCGGCAATTTTTTTTGATCTTTCAAGAGGGAGACTAAGCTGGTCAGGGGAATTACCGTATAACCGTTGTCGGCAAGAAATTGCATCTGCTTGCCGAACTCATCCATCCCGACATTGGTGGATGGATACCGGTTATCCCCGAAATGATGATAGATAAAGATAGTAACGTCCCCACCGGTTCCGGCAAGTTTTATCTCCTCGACCGATGAAGCGGCAAAAACGTTAGAAGCCGGCAGCAGCCCGCTTAAAAAAAAGACGGCGCACAAAAGGCCGGCTGACAAAATCCTGAAAATACGCTGCGAAACAACCGACATAACCACCTCAGTTAAGGCTGGAAATCCTTATTTGCCCAAATCCTTTCATCGCAAGATGGGTCGATGCAAGAATACAATGGTCGTAAATCTGCAACTGATTACTGTTTATCACGCTGGCAATATCGGCAATGTAATCGCCGCGTCGTTCCGAATAATAAAGAAGCCCGTTGACAAGTTCAAGTGAATCCATGGAATCAACCCTAAGCTGCCGCAGATAACTGTAAGCGGAAACTCTGTTCAGCATCAGAATATACGCCCTGACCGACTCCAGTAACGACTCGTAGATTGCAACCTTATGGACCTTGCCAACCTCACGGTCGGCCGGGGTAATCCCCTTTTCACCCCAGGTCCAGATCCCAAACAGATTGTTGCCTTCAAGGGCAAACCTGGATCCTCCCCAGGAAGACTCCAACGCCCCCTGGGCAAGCACCAGGCTGACCGGGACAACATTAACTCGTTTAAGCAGTTCGGCAACTTTAGCGGTGCGGTACTTTTGACAAATGGTCTTCAGGAAATATATCTCATTGCGGGTCAAACCTTTCTGCCAATGCAGCTCTTCTCCATCAAACAAAAAACGTTTAACCGGAACCGATATTTTTTGCATGATTAACTGCAGCGCCGCACGTTCATCCTCAATCTCGGCCAAGGCGACCAGGGCCACCGGCAACAAGGTGTGAATAAAAGCCTTTTTCTGGGTAATAATATCAAGATCGGAAAAATCGCAAGGCAAACGACTGATGAGCAAGGGTTTAATTTCGGAATATGCCCCCACATCCCACAAATCGTTGGACTGGAGCTTGCTGACTAAATCGTGCCGCGAATCAACTTCAACCAGGGGGTAAGATTGAGTGCGACGAGAGAAATCAAATAAGTCTTCAACCGGCGGCTTCAGGTAGACAACCATCAGAAAAAAAAGGACCAGGGTAACCCCGACCACCAGATGAACCATATCCGGATCTGCGGGATAACGACCAAAAACTACAGGCTTATCTTCGTCAAGGCTTGCGTTCATATTTATGACCGATGATCAAGGGTTGAGAAGAGTAGTTAAATCCCGGACCGAATCTGACTCCAGCGCATCCTCTCTGTCAATTACGCTCTCGTTACTGACCAAGGATGATGCTCATCTAACCTCTTAAAAAAAAATTAACACAAACCTTGATGATTTAACAATTGCCACCGGATAAATCAATCAAAAGATCAACTATTAAAACTTAACTTAAAGGTTAATATACCACATAATGGGCAAAACCAAAATGATTACACCATATCTTGTTTAACAAACTTATTGGCAACAGCTGAATTGCCTTGTAATATTAAATAGTTCATCCTGAATTTATAATTTTGCCCTTTAATTATTTTTCAACAAAGAGGAACTCCAATGCTACGCACACTGACCTTTCTTTTAACAACATGTACCCTTTGCCTGATCAGCCTCAGCACCCTGGCCGCAGAAGGCGCGCCCAAAAAAAATATTATCATGGAAACCACCATGGGCACCATTGAAATCAAGCTCAACGACAGCAAAGCCCCGGTCACCGCGGCCAACTTCAGACGGTATGTGCGGGAGGATTTTTTTAACGGGCTGATCTTCCATCGGGTTATTCCCGGGTTCATGGTCCAGGGCGGCGGTTTTGAGCCGGGAATGGATGAAAGACACGGCCATGCGCCGATCATTAACGAAGCGGACAACGGCCTGAAAAACAAAAGAGGCACCCTCTCCATGGCCAGAACCAGTGACATCAACAGTGCGTCCTGCCAGTTTTTTATCAACGTGGCCGACAACGCTTTTCTGGACCACCGGGACAAAAATCCCGCGGATTACGGCTATGCTGTTTTTGGGGAAGTGGTCGAAGGAATGGAGGTTGTTGATAAGATTGTCGCCTCCCCCACCACCTCGATCGGCTATTATCAGGATGTGCCGAAAAAGGATGTGCTAATCTTGAAGGCCTACGAAAAAGAATAAGGCAGACAACCCCCTCTTATTCTTTTCCTTCCTTTTCAGCCGGGGCATCCTTTTTGAACAGCCCCGGCTGAACCTCCGCCTCCGGCGTTGCAGGCGTCCCGGCCGGCAGCTCGGCAATCCGGCGGACCACCCGGGACGACACCCTTTTGCCTTGGGCGGCGGCCCCTTTGATCAGAAACTCATCCAAAGCATAATCAACATAATTATGGCGGGCTCGTTTGGCCGGGGCCAGATGGACCCTGATCCGGCCACCATCGCCCACGGTCAGATAAAGAATCTCCGAACGCTTGTGTTCGGTAAAGAGGTGATATTCTTTTTCCAGAATAAATTTAGGGGTATAAAAACGCTTGGCATAACAAAGGCCCTGCTCGCCGTCGCGATAAACGACATTGAAGACAACCTTCTCTTCAACCTTGCCGACCCAAAGAAGATCATGGCCGACAAAAAGCTTATCCGCTACGTTAATCACCTTGTACAGGCCATTTTTGTAGATAAGCAACAGCTTGTCATACTCGGAGCAAGCAAAAGAAGGATCATCACTGCCGACCTTGACCAGATGGCCGAGAAATCCGGCCTCCCGATCATAACCAACGATAAGGTTGGAGATGGCTACCTTGCGCACCTCAACCTCGCTGAAGGTGCTGATCTCGGTGCGCCGCGGATACATGTGGCCATAACGGGTCAGCAGATCGTCGAGAAAGGAGATGGTGAAACCCACCATATCCTTGAGGTACTTTTCAACAGCCTTGATATTGGCGCGAACCGCGGTTATATCCTTGCGCTTCTTATCGAGATCATAACGGGAGATCCGTTTGATCCTGATCTCCAGCAGCCGTTCAATGTCATCCTTGCTAACCGCCCTGACCAGCTTTTCCTTGTAGGGCTCAAGGGCAAGGTCAATGGTCTCGATAACTTCCTTAAAGCTTTTACACTCCTCAATCTGTTTGTAAAGGCGCTCCTCGATAAAAATCTGCTCAAGCAGATGGGCGTGCAACTTCTCTTTTAAGCGGCCGAGCTCGATATTAAGTTCTGTTTCAAGATCACGCACCAGCTTTTCAGTGTTGTAGCGCAGCACCTCGCTTACCGTGAGCACGGCGGGATTGTTGTTGATGATCACCGTCAGGTTGGGACTGATGGGAACCTCGCAGTCGGTAAAGGCGTAGAGGGCCTTAATGGTGTCTTCAGCATAGATCCCCCGTGCCAGCTTGATCTCAATCTCCACCTCTTCGGCGGTATAATCGTTGATACTCAGGATCTTGAGCTTGCCGGCCCTGGCGGCCTTTTCCACACTTTCAATCAACGATTCAGTGGTGGTGGTATAGGGGATCTCTTTGATGGTAATGGTTTTCTCGTTTTTTTCCTCGATGCGGGCCCGGCATTTAATCCGGCCATTGCCGTCTTCATAGGAAGAGACATCCAGAAAGCCTGCCTGCTGAAAATCGGGATATAATTCGAATTCCTCGCCACGCAGGATCTTCTTCTGGGCCTCGAGCAGTTCACAGAAGTTGTGGGGCATGATCTTGGTGGCCATGCCCACCGCAATGCCCTCAGCCCCCTGCATGAGCAGAATCGGAATTTTGGCGGGCAGGGCGACCGGTTCCTTCATCCGGCCGTCATAGGAATCGACAAACTCGGTGATATCCTTGTTGAACAACACCTCCCGGGCCAGAGGCGAAAGCCGACACTCGATATAACGGGCCGCGGAAGCATTATCGCCGGTAAAGATGTTGCCGTAATTGCCCTGCCGGTCGATGAGATAGCCTTTGTTGGCCAGATTGACCAGGGCGGCAAAGATCGAGGCGTCGCCATGGGGATGGAGTTTCATACAGTCGCCCACCACATTGGCAACCTTGTGGAACCGGCCGTCATCCATGTTATGCAGGGTCTGCAGGATGCGCCGCTGTACCGGCTTCAGGCCGTCGGCAACGTCAGGGATGGCCCGTTCCCGGATGACGTAGGAGGTGTAATCCAGAAAGTTATCATCGAAAAGCTTATGCAGCTCGCCGTAGTTCGCGGTATCCATTATACAACCACCAGATGATTCATGATATATTCCTTCCGATCAGGGGTATTCTTGCCCATATAGAAGGAGAGCAGTTTGGGGATCTCGCTCAAGGTGTCGATATTTACCTGCTGCAGCCGCATATCCGGGCCGATGAACTGCTTGAACTCCTTGGGCGAAATCTCACCCAAGCCCTTAAAACGGGTGATCTCCACCTGTTTGTGGGCTTTGCCGGCCAGTTTCTTCTCGGCCGCCGCCCTCTCCTTGTCGGAATAACAGTAAATGGTCTCAACCTTGGTCCGCACCCGAAAAATAGGGGTCTCCAGGATATAAACATGGCCGCGCTTGACCAACGACTCGAAGAAATGCAGGAAAAAAGTAAGGAGCAGATTACGGATATGCAGACCATCGACATCGGCGTCGGTGGCCAGGATCACCTTGTCGAACCGCAAATCCTCGACCGAATCTTCAATATTCAAGGCCCGCATCATATTGTACATCTCGTCATTCTTGTACAACAGGGCCATGGCCTGGCCGTAGACATTCATCGGCTTGCCCTTGAGGGAAAATACGGCCTGCAGCATGGGATCACGGGAACTGACAATGGAGCCGGAGGCGGACTGGCCCTCGGTGATAAAGAGCATGTTCTGCCGATCCTGGTCGGAGGGGTTGGCGGAAGATGGGTGGTATTTGCAATCCTTGAGCTGGGGAATCTTAAGCGCCACCTTCTTGGCCTTGGCCTTGGCCTCTTTCCGTACCCCCTGCAGCTCTTTGCGGATCTTGGCGCTCTGCTGGATCTTGGAGATTATAATCTCGGCCAACTCAGTGTTTTTATAGAAAAAATCACAGACAAAATCCTTGACCTTGTTGACGATCTCTCCCCGGATATCGGTATTGCCAAGCTTGTTCTTGGTCTGGGACTCGAAAATCGGATCTTTCACCTTAAAGGCAAGCGCCCCGACCACTCCTTCCCGCACATCCTCGCCGGTAAATTTCTTGCCGGAAAAATCATTGACCCCCTTGAGGATCCCTTCCCGGAAAGCGGACAGATGGGTGCCGCCTTCATTGGTATAGGTACCGTTGACAAAGGAAAAATAAGCCTCGCCATAGCCATCGGTATGGGAAAAGGCGAATTCCAGGGTGTTATCCTTGAAGTGAATGGGCTCGTAAAGCTGGGTGCCGTTGATCTCTTTGTCCAGCAAATCGAGCAGACCATTTTTCGAAAGGAAACATTCATTATCAAAATAAAGTTTGAGCCCGGCATTAAGATAAGCGTAACGCCAGAAACGCTTCCTGATAAAATCAGGGTTATAACTGAAATCGACAAATACATCCGGATCGGGTGAAAACCTGATAAGGGTGCCGTTCTTTTCAGTGGTCTCCCCCTTTTCTTCCCGCTGCAGCTCTCCGCCGACAAACTCCGCTTTGGCAAAGAGACCGTCACGGTAGGAGGTAACCTCGAATTTCCGGGAAAGTGCGTTAACCGCCTTGGTGCCGACCCCGTTAAGGCCTACCGAAAACTGAAAGACATCGGTATTATACTTGGCGCCGGTGTTGATAACCGACACGCACTCAACCAGCTTGCCCAGGGGGATGCCGCGGCCGAAATCCCGCACCGTGACGACGCCGGCTTCGCTGACGCTGACATCGACCCTTTTGCCGACCCCCATGATGAATTCGTCAATGGAGTTATCGACAACCTCTTTCAAGAGGATATAGATGCCGTCATCCGGATGAGAGCCGTTGCCGAGACGGCCGATATACATCCCCGGCCGCAGCCGGATGTGCTCGAGCGAACTAAGGGTTTTGATCTTACTTTCGTCGTAAGTTGCCGTTTGGTCGGTAATATTTTTAGTCATTTAATAGCAGGATTGTTAAAGAAAAAAATCACCCGAGGGGCTGTTGACCAAGATGGTTTCAATCTGTATATCGCTCTTTTGGGTCGTCTGCAACATAATTTACCAAACTCTTCGGCCCGGACCGAATGGCCCCTGATCTATATTGTATTTTTTGCCGTTGCCGCAAAGCGGGCGGTGATATATGGTAACAAGGTATTCAACCAGCTCAAGCTAGTCTAATAATCAATGTTATTTTTCAGATAGCAAAAAGGAGTTCCCCATGGCCGATGAACTGAACCAGCAGTTGGGCTCAGCCGAGATATTTTGGAATCTTACCGATCTTTATAACAGCATCGAAGATCCTAACGTAAACGAAGACATCGCCTGGTGCGAACAGGAGGCGGTTGCCATAAAAACAGAATCCGCCGGCACCGTGGCGAACCTCTCTGCCCAAGGTCTTATGGCCCTGGTTACTCGTCTTGAAAAACTTGAAACCCGCCTCGGCAAGCTGTCCACCTTTGCCTTTCTAAACTTCACCACCCAGACCCAAAATGCCGCGGCAGGCGCCTTTTTACAAAAATTAAAGGAGGCGGGCAGCCGCATCAGCCGGGAAACCGTTTTTTTCGAACTGGAATGGAGCAGCCTGGCCGATGAAAAATGCCAAGAACTTTTAGCCGATAAGACCCTGACCACCTATCTCCATCATTTAACAAGCATGCGCCGCTATGCCAAACACCTGCTCAGCCAGACCGAAGAGACCCTGCTCATCGAAAAATCCCCGGTCGGCCGCGGCAGTTGGACCAACCTTTTTGATAAAGTCATGGGCCACTTGAAATTCGGCGAGCAGCAGCGCTCCGAGGAAGAGGTGCTCACCGACCTCTACAGCCCTGACCGCGAGGTGCGCAAGCAGGCGGCCACCGAACTGACCGAGGGCCTCAAAAGCCAGCTGCACATCCTGACCCACATCTTCAACACCCTGCTCGCCGACAAGATGATCGACGACCGGCTCAGGAAATATCCGTCATGGGTCAGCTCCATGAATCTGTATAACGAACTAAACGACAACTCGGTCGATATCCTGATTGCGGCGGTTACTTCCCGTTACGACATCGTGCAGCGCTATTATAAAATGAAGGCCAAGCTTTTGGCCCTGCCCGAACTCACCGACTATGACCGCTACGCCCCCCTGCCCCACCTGCCCACCGAGACCGTGGCCTGGCCCCAATGCCGGGAGATGGTGCTGACCGCCTTTAGAGATTTTTCGCCAAAGATGGGGGAGATAGCCGAAAACTTTTTCTCCAAACAGTGGATCCATGCCCCGCTCATGGAAGGCAAACGGGGGGGCGCCTTTGCCCATCCCTGCGTGCCGGAGGTGCACCCTTACGTCATGGTCAACTACACCGGCAGCCTGCGTGACATCTCCACCGTTGCCCACGAGCTGGGCCATGGCGTCCATCAGTTTCTGGCGGCCGAGCGCGGCTATTACAACAGCTCCACAACCTTGGTTCTGGCGGAAACCGCCTCGGTTTTTGCCGAGCTGCTGCTCTTTAATTCTCAACTCAATCTGCTGCAAGACGAAGCCGGCAAAAAAGCCTTTATCTGCCAGAAACTGGAATCAATCTTTGCCACGGTGTTCAGGCAGGTATCAATGAATCGCTTTGAAAATCTTGCCCATAACGCCAGAAGAGAGGCGGGCGAGCTTTCGCACCAACAACTATCCGAACACTGGCTCTCGACCCAGCGGGCCATGTTTGCCGACTCGGTCAAGCTGCGGGATGATTATGCCATCTGGTGGTCGTACATCCCCCACTTTCTGAGCACCCCGGGCTACGTCTACTCCTATGCCTTCGGCGAATTGCTGGTGCTGGCCCTGTATGATCTTTATAAAAAGGATAGCGAATCATTTGTGCCGAAATATCTTGAGCTATTGGCGGCCGGGGGATCCAAGTCTCCTTACGAACTGGTCAAACCGTTCGGCGTAGACCTGGACGATCCATCCTTCTGGCAGGGAGGCCTTAACACCATCGACGAAATGCTGCGGCTGGTCGAGGAATAAAAATATTAAGTGTGGTCATCCAATAAAAACTTGAGGGATTCGGCTAACGCATTTAATTGCTCATTAACCGCGGCATCAAAATCCTGATCCCTTGCCCTGATCTCCCCTTTTTCCAGCCTGCCGGCCAAGGCCGCCAGCTGATCAAGACCGAGCAGGGCAAGGGTACCTTTCAAGGTATGCGCCGTTGCGCTGAACTCTTCCTTATTGCCCTGGGCCAGTTGCTCACCCCCTTTAGTCAAATGATCGACCAAGGTTGCTTTGGCGGCCGTCATAATCTTGTCGATTTTTTCCGAATCCATCTTATAGGTATCCTGTAATCGCTTGCGCAGCATCGCCTCATCAACAACGGCTTTTACGCGCCCGCCATCACCCTCTTCCTCGATCTGAACAAAGATCGCCTCCGCCGACCGGGCATGGGCGACAAGATATTTGGCAAGCATTATAAAAAGATCATTGGGTAAAAAAGGTTTTGAAATATAATCATCCATGCCGGCCTCAAGGCATTTATGCCGGTCTTCATTCATGGCATGGGCGGTCATGGCGATAATAGGAATATGGTCGTACTTATGATCCAAGCGGATCCGCCTGGTTGCTTCCAAGCCATCCATACCCGGCATCTGCACGTCCATCAGGATAATATCAAAAACTTCATCCAATTTTTCAAGGGCCTCAAGTCCGTTATTGGCCAGCTCTACAACCATTTCCGCTTCGGATAAAACTTCTTGGGCAACCAACTGATTAAACCGATTATCCTCGACCAGTAACACTCTGCGACCCTTGAGGAGTTCCGCCACCGCCCCCTGTTTGGGATCATGTCCTGATTTTTCCGCCACCGGCTGCTGAAAAAGAAGCGCCCGAATGTTATCCAACAAAATCTCCAAGGTGATCGGCTTATAAAGAAAGGCGCTGATCCCGGCTTGTCTTGCACGATGCTCATCAAACTCTTTGCCGTAGCCGGTCAAAATTATTATCGGTGTAGCGGCCAGCTGAGGAATTGCCCTGATTTTCCTGGCGGTGCTGATCCCATCTTGCTCCGGCATCACCAGATCCATGATAATCATGTCAAAATTAAAGCCATGGGCCACTTTTTCCCGCAGTATTTTTAACGCTTCACTGGGCAAGGTGGCGCCACAGACACCGGCGCCGGTCATTTGCAGGGATTCTTCCATAAGATGGATAAAAGGCAACTCATCATCGACAACCAAAAAGTTTTTACCGGAAAATTCACCGACGATCATGTCCTCGATCACGCTTTTCTGGACGCCGAATAACAGTTCAAATGAAAATGTGCTCCCCGCTCCAGGCGTACTTTCAACCTCGATCACGCCCCCCATCAGCCCGACTAGTTTTTTACAAATCGATAACCCGAGACCGCTTCCCCCATGATTACGAGTCATCGAGCCATCGGCCTGAACAAATTCATCAAAAATATTGGCAAGCTTTGCTTGATCAATACCGATGCCGGTATCGGTTACGGCAAAATGCAATAAAATTTCCTCTTCCGATTGTTTTTTACTCGAAATAGACACCAATACTTCGCCATGTTCGGTAAATTTTATGGAATTACCGACCAGATTAACCAACACCTGCCCAAGACGGAGGGGATCGCCTTGCAACAGGGGCGGCACGACTCCGGTGACATCAACGCTGAACTTAAGGTTTTTCTCCCTGGCCTTTTCCTTAAACATCCCGTTGAGATTTGCCAGGATCTCATGGAGGTTAAAATCTATTTTTTCGATGGCCAGCTTGTTGGACTCAATCTTTGAAAGATCCAGAATATCGTTAATAATCGCAAGCAGAGAATTACTGGAAGCCCTGATCATTTCTAGATATTCCCTGATCTTAGGGGTTATCGTTTTCTTGAGGGCAAGGCTGGTCATCCCGACAATGGCGTTCATCGGCGTGCGAATCTCATGGCTCATATTGGCCAGAAATTCGCCCTTATAACGATTCGATTGCTCGGCGTGCTCCTTGGCTTTGAGTAAGTCAACCTCTATCTTTTTCTGTTCAGAAATGTCGACGATGACCCCATCAAGCCATCTCACTTCATTATCGTCCTCATATACGCCGCGCCCGTTTTCACGAACCCATCTGATCGAGCCATCGGCATGGAGAATGCGATATTCAACCGCGTAAGATTTATGCACGGCAAGCCCATGGGCAATCGCCTGTTCAACCCGCGGCAGATCCTCGGCGACAATCAGGTTATCGTAAACCAATCCGCCAGCCCCCAAATAACGGTCAGGTGCATATCCGGTAAGTTCTTGACTCATGTTACTGATGTGCACCATGGGCCGGGGATGATTTGCCCCGCATCGGAAAACAACGCCGGGGATATTCTGGACCAGGGTCCGATACCGTCTCTCTTTTTCGGTTAATTTCGCCAGGATGGGCCCGGTTATCCGGAAAAACAAAATCGTGCCCAGGCTGATAAATAAAAAGGCGATGGCGCCACAGATCCATGCCGTTTTAAAAAAAGGGGCCTGAATCTCGGCAAGATCCTTTTTTACGACAATGCCGAGATTGATATCATTGATCGGTTCATAGGCGGCCAGCACCATTTCCCCGCGATAATCAAGAGCGGTAATGACTCCGGATTTACCCTGCAAGGCAAGCTGCATTGGCACGGCCAGCAAAGAGCCAACGGCAACTTGCGACAAATTATCACCGGCTGCTTTGTTCTTTTGGTGGGAGTGGAGAAAAACTATCCTGCCTTTCTCCGATTTGGCGAAAACAAATTCTCCGGTAGCACCGAATCCGTTTAACCGAGTATGGGCATCCATAATCTGGCTGACGGTTGCCGCGATTGGACCATTAGCAAAATCACTGCTGTACAACTTATCAAAACGCGCAACCGCTTCGATCAGGCGGGCCTGACTTTGCGCATACTGCCGAAGACACTCCCGTTCATCATGATAAGCGGTCCGGTAGAGCAGTAATATCGAGACCCCACCAATGATGATGGAAATCGACATCATGATACAAACCAACAGCAAGATCCTTTTTCGCTCGTTCATCCACTTCCCGGCCCAAATCCCCTTACTGCACGGTTGCAAAGAGAATCGGCAAAACTTTTTTAGAGGTATAATTCAAAGAATTAATCCGGCTGAACTTCATGATGTATATATTTTCATGATGGAACAAAATAAGCAAAATAGTCAAGCGGCGATGAAGGATAATAAAAATCACGCTAAAACAAACTGTAACCGGGCTCATTTTGAATTGTGGTGCAAAACCCTTCCAACCACCCGCCCCAGCTCGTCCTTAAGGATAGGCTTCATGATATATTCCCTAATCCCCATAAGTTTGGCCTTTTCATCATTAATGGCCTCACTGAAACCGGTACAAAGGATCACCGGCAATCGGGGACTAATTTCAAGGAGTTTCCGGGCCAACTCATCCCCTTGCATATTGGGCATTGCCATGTCGGTTATAACCAGTTGAAATCGGTCCGGATCATCCCTGAAGTCGGCCAGCGCCCGCCTGCCGTCGGTATAGGTTTCAACCGTGTACCCAAGCAATTCCAGCATCAGTTGCACCATTTCCCCCACAACCTGTTGATCATCCACCACCATTATAGTTTCATGGCCACGGGGAAGATCTGAATTTTCAGCCCCGTCGGCAACCTCATCCCCGTCCTTGACGGCACCGGCCACATAACAAGGGAGATACACCTTGAAGGTGGCGCCTTTCCCCTTTTCACTGTTAACCATGATATGACCGCCAAGACTTTTCACAATGCCGTGCACCACCGACAAGCCCAAGCCGGTCCCGTCGCCCTGGCCCTTGGTGGTAAAGTAGGGATCAAAAATCTTATCCATAACCCACTGCTCCATCCCATGGCCGGTATCGCTGACTTCAAGCTTCAAATAAGAGCCAGGGGCAAGCCGCAGTTTCATCCAAAAATCATCATAGCCAAGGTCAACCTTGGAGAGACTAACCTCAAGAACACCGCCGCCATCATCCCGCATGGCATGATAGCCATTGGTGCAGAGGTTCATAACAATCTGGTGGATCTGGGTCGGATCGGCAAGTACCGACCCGCATTGCGTATCAATGTTTTGCTTGATTTCAATGGATGCGGGCAGCGAAGCCCGGATAAACTTCAGCGCCTCTTTGATTTCCAGATGAATTTCAAACGGAAAGAGCTTATTGGAAGAATCACGGCTGAAGGTAAGGATTTGCCGGACCAGATCCTTCGCCCGGTTGCCGGCCTTGACGATCTGCGCCGCGTTTTCAGCGTCTAGCCCGCCGACGGGAAGATTGTCGGCAAGCATTTGCCCGTAACCGATAATGGGGGTAAGCATATTGTTAAAATCATGGGCAATGCCGCCGGCCAAGGTACCGATGGCCTCCATCTTATGCACCTGGCGCAGTTGACCCTCAAGTCGCTCTTTTTCTTCGGTAATCTGCTGACGGTTGCTAATCTCCTCTTTTAATAAAAGATTAGCCTCGCCGAGTTCATGGGTCCGCTCGGCAACCCGTTTTTCAATCTCGTCGTAGGCATTACGCAATCCGTCCTCGGCCTGGTCTCTTTCTATGATTCGTTTTTTAAGACCTGAAAAACCCACCCAAACCCCGACCAGACCAAGCGCCCCCAGAACAAGATGGACGAGCCAGATCTTGAGAATATGGTCATTAATCAAAGCCTGGAATGGTTCGGTGGCCACCGTGATCCCCAAGCCGCCCTGGACATCACCGACCTGATATCCCTGCTGGATATGACAACGCAGGCAAGACTCTTCCGTATAAAAGGGGCGCATGAAACGAAACACCCGCTTGCCGTCGGCTTCAACAAACTCGCTTACCTCTTTTTGGCCGGTCGAAAGTAAACGCAGAGCCCTTGTTTCCCACTCATCCGCCAGATTACCCGGCCGGATCGGTTTAAGGCTCGCCATATGGCCGATGATGGCATACTCCTGGGAAACCAGCTCATAAACCTGCCTGGTCATATAGGAAGGATTGATCAAGGTGAGCATAACCCCGGCAGGAGTGGCGATATTCTGATCGGGAATGCCCAGTTGTTCAAGATATGGATTGGGCGGCGTTTTGTCGTCGATCCGGGCGTAAACCCCACCATGCTCGGCATTCCATCTTCGATATAAAATATCTTTTTGATAATTGATTCTCGCAATATGGGTTACCAGTTCGCACAATTCACCCTTGTGATTAATCAGATTGCCGACAAGAGAAAGGGCAACGACGATCAACCAGCAGACCACCAGAGCCAAGGTGTACCTGCGAAGTTGAGGCAACCCGAACATCGTTTTTTTATCCGGACATAACTGATCTTCGGTCACGGGAAAATCCTTTCCTGCATTGATCGCATTAAGCCAAAAGGCCAAACAGAAATCTCTACTATTATTAGTTAGATCATATCAATTTAAAAAACTAAATTCAAACAAGTTACTTTAACAAAATCCTGCAATCGGCCACCGAACAGCCTTGCCCATCCTCATGAACGATCAAGGGGTTGATGTCGAGCTCGGCAATGGCGGGATGATCAGTGGCCAGCATGGAAAGCCTTAGCAGACAGCGTTCGAGTTCGGCCTGATCACTGATCGCCGCACCCCGGGCCCCGTTCAACATGGGAAAGGCCTTGATCGACCTGATCATGTGCCGGGCGCCGTTTCGGCGAATCGGGGCCAGCCTGAAACTGACATCCTTAAAAATTTCCACGAAAATCCCGCCCAGGCCAAACATGATGAGAGGACCAAAACTGGGGTAACGCTTGATCCCGAGAATCACCTCTACCCCCTTTGCCGCCATCTGCTGCACAAAAACCCCTTGGATGACGGCCTGGGGGATCTTGTGGCGAACCGAGTCAACAATGGCTCCAAAGGCCGCGGCCGCCTCGACGCCGGTGGCCACCCCGACCCGCACTCCGCCGACATCCGACTTATGGACAACCTGGGGCGAAACAATCTTCATCGCACAGGGGCCGAACTCCGCTACCGCGGCGGCAGCCTCCTCCGGGGTGGTGGCCAGCCGGGAAGGCAAGACCGGAAAGCCGTAAGCCTCAAGGATTTCATTGCCCTCCACCTCGCCAAGATACAATAGCCCGCCATCCAGGGCCTGCTTGATAATTGCGGCGGCCCGCTTGCGATCAACTTGCAACTCAAACTCGCGCAGGTGCTGGCGCCGCAACCACTGTGAGTAGTGATACAATGCGCCCATGGCACGAGCCGCGCCTTCGGGAAAAGGATAATGGGGGATCCCGTTCTGCTCCAGAATCTCCACCCCCTTGGAAACATCGAGCAGCCCCATGAAAGAGGCCACCACCGGTTTGCCGCTGCGCAGGGCCAGGGCCGGAATGATGGCCGCGGTTTCTTCGATCTCGGTCATCGACTGCGGGGTCAGGATAAAGATGACCCCGTCGACATTCTCATCGTTGAGCACCGCGGCCAGCGCGACCTGGTAACGATCGGAACGGGCATCGCCGATCACGTCGATCGGGTTATGAATATTGGCGGCCTTGGGCAGATGGCTGGCCAGTACCTCCCGGGTGGCCTCATTGAGCTCGGCCAATTGCAAGCCGGCATGGATGGTTACATCGGTGGCAATAATGCCCGGGCCGCCGGCATTGGTGATAATGGCGATCCGATTGGACCTGGGCAGGGGCTGGGTGGCAAAGGCCAGGGCAAAATCAAAAAGCTCCTCCACGGTTTGCACCCGATAGACCCCGGACTGCTCGAACAACGCATTGTAAACGGCTTCGGAACCGGCCAGCGATCCGGTGTGGGAACTGACCGCCGCCGCCCCTTCCGCCGTGCGGCCCGACTTGACCGCCAGAATCGGAGTCGGCCGCGCGCCGCCGGTGATCTCCCGCACGGTTTCGATAAATTCGGCGCCGTGGCGCAGATCTTCGACATAGAGCATGATCACCTTGGTATTGGGATCCTCATGCAGATAACGGATCAGGGCAAGCTCACCGATATCAGCCTTGTTGCCCACGGAAATAAACTTGGAAAAACCGATATTCTTCTTGGCGGCAAAATCAAGCACCGCCGTACAAAGGGCCCCGGACTGGCTGATAAAGGCAATATTGCCGGGCTGCGCTTTTTGCCGGGCAAAGCTGGCGTTCAGCCTGATATCCTGATCGGTATTGATCAATCCCAAGCAGTTCGGACCGATCAACCGCATCTTATGGGCAAGACATATTGCCCGCAACTCCTCTTCCAGGGCCTTGCCCGCATCCCCGGTCTCCTTGAACCCGGCGGAAATCACCACCAGCCCCTTCACCCCTTTGCCGGCGGCCTCCCGGGCCACCTCAAGGGTGGCGGCGGCAGGCACGATGATCACCGCCATATCGACCTGATCCGCAATTTCGCTCAAGGAGGAATAGGCCCGTACCCCGCATACCGACTTGGTCTTGGGATTGACCGGATAAATAATGCCGGCAAAATTACCGTCGAGGATGTTTTTAAATACGGCCCGCCCCACACTGCCCGGCCGATTGCTGGCGCCGACCACCGCCACCGAAGCCGGGGCAAAAATAGCATCAAGGCCGCTGGCTGATGCGAAACTTTCAAGATTAACACTGGTTACATGGTTTACGGCCATAACTTCTCCTGTAGAAATAAACAACTCAAACCCATTAAGTTTAGAATGAAAACAACCCGCCGCTCAACCGCAGTTACGGTTATGGCTCATGGCATCAAGCCTGGTTATCAACTCGGCAAGCTCGACAACGGGCAGACGGCAAGTGAAATTTTCACAAAAATAGACCCGGGCCCGCTTTGGCCGGGGATCAATCCCATCCATAAACGCCAACCCCCGGGCCAGATACGCCTGCCCCTCGGCACCATCGGCCAGCAATAACGTTTTATCAGGCAAAAAACGTTTGCGGATCATGGCCAAGATTATCTCAAGATCGGCTTTGCCTTTGGTGCCGGCAACCACAATCTGCCTCGGATTAGCCCTGAGCAAGATGAGCGTCCCCAGCATCTGCGGCAAAAGCGTGGGATAGTCGTTCAAGCTCCGGCTGAAGGAATCAATGGTTTGCCTGGCGTAAGTCAGCCATTGCTCGTTCCCGATCATGCGGGATAACCGCAGCAGATTGGCGGCGGCCACCGAGTTGCCGGTCGGTTCGGCGCCGTCATAATCCGCCTTCATTCTAAGGGGCACCGAATCGGCGGCGGTATCGAAAAAACCACCGCCATCCTTGTCCTCAAATATGCGCAACTGTGTTTTGGTCAGCCGTTCGGCGAGCTTCAACCAGTCAATATCAAAAGAGGCCTCGTAAAGATCGAGCAAGCCGTTGACCAAAAAAGCATAATCATCAAGGACTGCCGCCACCCCGGCTTCATGATCGCGATAACGGCGAAACAGCAGATCTTGCGAACAATCATAAAGGTTGTCTTGGATAAATTTTGCGGTTTTTTGGGCGGCCTGCAGATAACGCTCTTCGCCCAGCACCTGAAAGGCACGGGCCAGGGCGCTGATCATATGCCCATTCCAGGAGGTGATTATCTTATCATCCAGATGGGGCCGGGGTCGGTTGCGGCGAACGGCAAACAATTGCGCCCTCGCCCGCTCGAGCAGCGCGGCCAGCTCATCCTCCGGCCGTTGAAAGCGGTGCGCTGTTGCTGCCAGGGGCTGGGCGACATAAAGAATATTTTTTCCGGTAAACTCCTTAAAATGATCATCCACCACATTACCGCCGGGCAGAACCCCGTAGTGATACTTGAAGATCTCGCCGAGCTCACGGCCCAGGACCGCATCGATCTCGGCATCGGTCCACAGGTAATATAGTCCCTCGCCATGTTTTTCGGAAACGGCGGACTCATTGCTGTCCGCATCCTCGGCCGCATAAAAACCTCCTTCGGCGCCGGTCAGCTCACGCAGGACATAATCCAATATATCCTGGGCCACATTGGCATAAAAAGGATCCTGACAGATCTGGAAGGCCTCGAGGTAGCTAATGGCCAGTTGGGCCTGATCGTAGAGCATTTTCTCAAAATGGGGAACCCGCCACTGGCCATCAACGGCATAACGGTGGAAGCCGCCGCCGACATGATCATACATCCCGCCCGCCGCCATCTTCCGCAGGGTGAACAAGGCCATGTTCAAGGCCTGCTCATTGCCGGAAACTTGCCGGTAGCGGAACAAGAAATTAAAAAGCGCGGGTCTGGGAAATTTAGGCGCCTTGCCAAAACCACCGTTAACCCCATCGAACTCTTCGGTGAGCCGGTGGTAGGCCTTATCAAAAACCTGATCATCCACCGCGCCGTCGCCTAGTCCCTCCCCACTTTTTTTAAGATGGCTGATAACCCCTTCCGCAGACTCCAGGAGATTATGGCGTCGATCCCGCCAGCCCTCATCAATTGCCTGCAAAAGATCGATAAAACCGATCATCCCTTCCCGTTGTTTGAGGGGGAAATACGTGCCGCCGAAAAAAGGTTTTCGCTCCGGGGTTAAAAATAGGGTCAACGGCCAACCGCCATGGCCGGTCATGGCCTGGACCGCCGCCATGTAAAGCTGATCGATATCAGGCCGCTCTTCCCGATCGACTTTGACACAGACAAAATTTTCGTTCAACAGAGATGCAACCAGATCGTTTTCAAAAGATTCACGGGCCATGACATGGCACCAATGACAGGTGGAATAACCGATGGATAAAAAAACAGGCTTGTCCTCTTCCCGCGCCCTGACAAAGGCCGCCTCCCCCCACGGCAACCAGGCCACCGGATTAAAGGCATGCTGCAAAAGATAAGGACTTTTTTCCGCGATCAGCTTGTTCGACGTTTTCCCAAGGCCAACTTGCCCCTCAAGAAAATCGGTAATGGTCGAATGGTTACCCATATCAGTTCCAGGCGAATCAGAGGTGTAAGAATCTGAAAAAATGAACTTATTAAGTGATTACCCCTAATCCTCTGCCACCTAAAGGCATGGCTGAAACTTGTCTTATGGGAGCCAATTTGTTCGCCAAAAAATTACATGATGGCCGATAACGCCTTGTTGTAACTCGCCAATCATTGTTCGCGGCAGAAGCCTCTCCAACGGAACCATCCTCGATCCGGCTGAAATTCGATGGTAATCAAAAATATTATACGCCTAAAAGCGTTTCAATATAACCTGTTTATTTATGACAATAATTGGCCGCAATTAATCCGTTGCCGGTAGTCCACTTGTTTTAAGCTGAAATTTCAAGGTTATTGAAGATTAACGATGATCCCCCAACTGATTTAAAAGAAATATTCGTCAGGCAATCTGTAGTCCGGCATGCTTGAAAATTATTTGGATACGGCCCGCAGAGTGGCGGCAAAGGCGAAAAATGGCGCGACCAGTAAGTTGGCCACAAAGAGACACTCTCTCTTAAATACAGAATCACTGGCAAGCATGACCAGCCTCGGGCTCAACTGATCGGCCAGCAATACGGTAATCAGCGGAAAAATAAGCAGCATCACCCCGGTTAAGATGAGTTCGGCCTTAATCAGCTTTTTACCGAAAATTTTAAGGGTATCAAAAACAACCTTGAGCTTTTGCATGTGATCAACCATGCTCCTGGCCGTATCAATATATGATAAGCCAAGTTTCTTTCGCTTCCTGGCCTCGCCAAGGTTTTCGCCGGCAACGGAACGCGCTTCCACCAGCTTTCTCTTGCCGGCAAGCAGGCAACCCTGAAATCTGCCGAAAAAACTTTTATACGGATAACCGTGCCAGTAGTTGTTAAATTTATCCCAGGTTAAAACGGCCTCATCGACCTGGCTATTCAACTCGTCGAGCTTGTTCTCCCGCAAGCGGGAACTGCCCATGCTCAACGCCTTGGACCTTTCGACAACATCAATTACATCGTAAAGACTCCTGCGGGCAAACTGTTCTTCAAGATTTACAAGTACCTTCAGATTGGTTTGCAGGTCCTCATCTTCACAGGCAAACCAATTTTTCAACTCCGCATAATCACTTTGCGCGGTGGCAAGGCTTTCACGGGCCTCCTTCTGTTTTACTTGCACCAGGGCCGACAGCATACTCTCGGTCATATCGGTGACCGGCATTAAGGCGGGATCAAAGAGGATGGCCATAAAATATTGCCGATCCCCCCCTGCCAGTTTTCGCAAAAGTTGCAATGCCTGTTGCCCTAGACCGTCATCAACCATGGTCTGAATTTTTCGGTAAAGCACCTCCTGGCAATCGATATAGAGATTGGCCACCGATTGGATGATTTCCTCTGCCTTCCAGGGATGGCCGGACAAACTGTGATAACGGGAGAGCAGCAGACTGATATAAATCTTTTCTTTTTCCGTACTCGCCATGCCGATCGCCAATTGCAGAAATTGGCCCATATCGGCCCAGCGGCCGCGTTCCAAAGCAATAAAGGCCTGGCCCACGGTGGCATAAAACTGCTTGCCGGCAATGGTCTGGTTCTCGACCACCATCAACTCATAGGCTTCCTTGTACTGACCGACCCGCAGGCAATCCAAGCCGGTATGCAGGTTGCGGCTGTCGATCTTGACCCGATCGATCTTGCCGCTGCCGTCCCAGGCGGGATGAACGGAAAAGGCGATATAACCCAAAAATCTGGCTTGATACACGAGATAGACATCAAAGTATGCGAGAAATACCTGCAGAGCCGGATGCTTACGAATTTCGGCAACACCGATATTTGAACCAAGCAGATCTTCCATCTTTTTCTGATGGGTGAATACCTTTTGAAAATGGGCGTCTATCTCTGAAAAAGGAAGATAACCCACCAACGAAATGCCCCTGGTTTCCATATCCATCATTTTGGTCGGGCATTTGGAAGGAACATGGTTGCTCATTCCGCAATAAAAGCACTCCTTATTGGTGCCTTGGCCGGCGAGATAACGGCTCGGCAAAAGTTTTTCCCTTTTAAGCTGACTGAGATCACCGGAAAAAGTAAGCCGGGCCAACCCCTCTTCCCCGTCAACAAACTGATACACCGGTAAATTTTTATCGGCAAACAGCTGAACCCATTGCAACTTGAGCACCCGGGTAACATAAAGAGCTTCAGCTTGCAGCGCACTCCAGAGGGACGCGGTGGAATCCCTGAACAGGGGCGGCGGTTCCTTCTTTTTATGCAGGTGAAAAATTACTTGGACAGGGATAGGCCCCCACTCTTGCTTCCATTTCTGTTTCTTGATCAGATCAAGGCTTTCCAAAAAAGAAACGAGGGCGGTATATGGATGATCATAGTCAAGGAGCAACAGCTCATCGGTACTGTCTTTGGCTTCCCTGCCGATCTGGATCAACAATTTCTTAAAGGAGATAAGAAAGTCAGGCCATTGTTTTTTGAGAATCTGCTCCCCTTGATACCTCAAGGGCCTGATCGCAAGAACGGCAGATTGGATTGATTCTTTCATTATGGAGTAAGGAGCACTTTGTTTAATGAACAGCTTTCAACTTTTCCAAGATGCTGTTCGCTTTATTGATATTGAGCAGGGCGCCATCATGTTCCGGATAGATCCGCAGGGTTTCTTGCCATTCGTTAATGGCATTCTGCAAATTTTCGTTCACATAAAATTTCACGCCCAGCCGATAATGAGTTTCGGCATCCCTTTGCCGGGTGGCGCGAATTTCATCCTCTAAGGCGTGCAGACCGGGGAAATTATCCTCGACATTCTCGAGGCTCGCCTGAGCCCCATCATAATCCTTAGCCTGCAGCTGATGCAGAGCAAATTCAAGATACGATCGGTTCAACAGCTGCGCAGCTTCACTTATAGTATAATCGTAGGTTAGCACCTCCTTGGCAAGTGAAATTGTCTGCTCATATGTTTTTGCCTGGAAACTTTTCTGTGCCCTGTCAAGGAGTTGCACCGGATCGACGGAGGGTTTGCGGGAGGCTTCAACCGGCAAAGACGGAAAGTGCAAGACCGTCCCCGGCACCAACGGTAAAGCGCTATCTTGGATATCATTAAAATAAGCAATGAGGAAGACATAATCCTTATTCTGATAATACCTCAAGGCCAGATTTTTCAAACTATCCCCCTCGGCAACCGGATGTTCATGAATTTTATTATCTTTTCTAAGGGCGGCCAATGCGAAAGAATTTTCCGGGTCATAGCGCAGGGCAATTAGTAATTGACGCTGCGCCGGCCCCACCTCTCCTTTCTTGTGCAAGGTCATGGCATCTTTAAAGTGATGCAGCGATTTTTCCCGGGCAAGCCGGTCCAGTCGCCTTATTTGCCCATCGGCTTCTTTATTTTCCGGAATGAGGGTATCTACCACTTGCCAATTGACCATGGCCTGCTGCAGCTCATCATCCTTTTCATGTTGAATGGCCCGATACCGGAAAGTATCGGCCAAATCAGACTTCGGAGGAAAATTAAGCGAGCTCCCCACACATCCGGTGCAGACAAAAAGCACTAGGACAACAACCGTTTTGTTAACCACGCTCCCAAAATATTCCATTACAAATCCCGCCGCTGAAAAACCACCAGGTTTCTCTTAAAATCATTAAGAGAATAATGGCCATAAATCACCGACCTGTTTACCTTGAAGGGATCAACGAAAAAAGGATTGGCCGCCCGGGTGACGGTTACGCCGCCGCGATAGCCCCGCTTTTGCAGATAAGCGATGACCAGGTCGTTATAGGCGCCATAGGGGTATGCTAAAAATCGTGGCCTATCGCCGAGCTTGGTTTCAATGGTCTGTTCGGCCTCTTCGATTTCTTTACGAACCGATGAAAAATACCGGCTGAAACTTTCGGTCTCATTCGGTCCGTTCAGATTTTGATGAGACCGGGTGTGGGATTGAATATCCACCCCATTTTCAGCCATCTCCCGAAGTTGCTGCCAGTTAAGACATTTTTCCTTACTTATAAAATCCGTATAAAGAAAGACCGTGGCCGGATAGCCATATCTCTTCAAGATGGGATAAGCTATTTCATAGAGTGAACACCAGCCGTCATCTATGGTAATAACCACGGATTTTGCCGGCAAAGGCTTTTTCAGCTCGATAAAATCATACAATCGATCGAGACTGACCACCGTATAGCCCTGATCTTGCAGAAAACGCATCTGTTGCTCAAAATCCTGTTGCCGGACAAACATTTTTTTACTGCTCTGATCCCTGGTAAATCCGTGGTAAACAAGAACAGGCACCACCTGATATCCATCTTTATACAAACCGCCGCGGTTTAAATTAAGGGGAACAACCAATTGCCGCCCCGGCCAGAAAAGGGAAGTTTGGTTAAACTCCTCAATGATTGGCCCATATGAAGAATCGCCAAGATAACGGGCGGCAAGGGAGGCCGAAGTATCCCCCAACCCGGCGCTGGTCACCACAAAATCTTTGGTCTGTTGAGTAACCACGCAGCCACTCAACAAAAAGATCAGAAAAAAAACAGCTATCCCCAGGCGGCATGGCGACCGGTATGTTTTTTTGAATTTAAGCCAAGCCATTTTCATCCTGCAGCCCCAAAACCTTATGGATTCTTATCGGGTTGGCCTTACCTTTAATCGTTTGCAAAGGAAGGGTTTGGGCATCAATGCGGTCGGCCAGATGGTCGAACACGCTGTCACTGATGATGATCTCTCCCGGCCCGGCGAGATCATTCAGGCGAGACGCGACATTAACCGTATCGCCGATAACCGTATATTCCATTTTATCCAAAGAGCCGATGTTCCCGGCGACCAGCGGCCCGGCATTGATGCCGATGCCGACCGCGGCCAACAGCGGGTTGCCGGCTCCGGCAAGCTCATGAAATTTACGCCGCATATCCAGGGCGGCGAGAACCGCTCGTTTAATATGGTCTTTTGCTGAAGCAGGGACACCGAACACGGCCATCACCGAATCACCGATAAATTTATCCACATAGCCGCCGTGGGCATGGATTGCCTGGGTGGCAATCTGGAAGAACTCGTTTAACCCCTCGATAACCTCTTCAGGGCCGGTGGTCTCGGCGTAAGCGGTAAAGCCTCGGATATCGGCAAACAGGATAGTCGCATACTCCCGCCGTCCCTTCACCCATTGGCACTCAGGGTTTTCTATTATCATATCAAGCACCTGAGCGCCAACGTACTTGCCGAATGAATCCTGGATAAGAGATTTAAGCCAAAGTTGGTTGCTCATCAGATTAAACGACAAGGCCAGATCCTGGAGTTCGTCATTACGACCCAGGTCAACCCTGTGCTGATAATTGCCCCTGCTTATCTCCCGGGTGGCATTTACTAAAAAACCGATCGGCCGGGTAAAACGCAGGCCAAGCCCGGTTGCAATCAGCCCGCTTAACACAATGATCACCAAGGTCATCAAGATGATGATTTTACGTTCTTTCCTAACGAGCTCATTGATGAAATCGATGGAAAGCCCAACATGAACAACCCCAAGCTTTTTTTCCTGAAATATAACCGGGGAGGTCAAATTAAGAACCGTTTCACCAGCAACGTTGAGATAGTTGAAATAGGTAATGGAACCGGCTTGTTTTCCCTGACCGCCGGCAGGAAAACCGGCAAAAACCGCGCCTATTTGGGTATGGTCGGTATGGGCCTTAATCTGACCGTCGTTCGCTAAGATCATCGCATAAAGATGCCCATTCACGGCAGTGGCGCCTTTAATAACGGTATTCAAGCGCAGCACATTGTTTTCGATCAGCGGGATAGCGGCATTGTTGTTAAAATAGTTGAGACTGACCATGCCGAGCTGCACGGTTTGACGGTAAAGCTGATCACGTTGCCGTTCAAGCATCAGATAACTGAACAAGGTCGTCACCAACACGATAATCAATGTTGCCGTGATAAAAAGCTGGGCGCCGATGGTCATCCGCGGTGCAACCAACCTTT
>Ga0224496_10000226_pt1 | contig 41071 bp, 49 predicted proteins | sample SF_Jul11_sed_USG_2_FD_168127 | JGI IMG/M metagenome (GOLD analysis project Ga0224496, IMG submission 168127) | Sediment microbial communities from San Francisco Bay, California, United States - SF_Jul11_sed_USGS_8_1 | ecosystem: Environmental > Aquatic > Marine > Sediment | place: USA...
TTTGGGTTGGGCGTACTACCACTACTCTCAAATAACGCTTGGTGGGACGGTAAACGTCTACAACAAAGTCGGTTTGGGTGCCATCGCTGAGGGTGAGGGTGTCGGGGAGGTCGATGGCATCGGATAAGTTGGGTTGGTCGCCTTGTTGGATTTTTACGCCGGTGTCTGCGGCAGCTGCACCCACCGAGGCGAAAAATTGAACGCCTTCGCAGTTTTGGGTGTCAACAATGCCACTATTAAAATCATCTGTGCCAGTGGCTTGGGTAGCGGCTAGTTTTTCAGTAATTGTGTGGGTTGATATGTTCATAATAATATTCTCCTATGGTTTAAAATTAAACTATGCAGTGGGAAGTTTTATGCGGGTGAAGGCTTCCTCTAAAACAGGTTGACCATCGGTTTCCATTTGGGCTTTGAGGCCGATTTGGTTTGTTTCGGTGTACAGTTCTCCCAACCACTTGATTTGCATACTAAGGGAATCAACAATGTGGTAGTTTTTGAAATAGCCTAGTATACCAACGTATTTTCCTGCTGAAATATCGCTAGGAGCATAAGCACTTTCTAGGTAGTTTATGCCTAATATTGTGCCTGGCTCCCCTTGGCGGGTGCTTTCACGCCAAATATAGTTGTCATTTTTGTCTTTAATTAAAGCGATTTGAACTAATAAATCGGTGTGGAATATCCAAGTGGCTTTTGAGCGGTAATGAGGCTTTAGGTTGAATTTGGCTCTGGTCAAACCGTCAAAGGTTACGGCGGTAGGGGTGTTGCCAGTGCTAATATCGCGTTTGGTACTAATCCCATCAGCACTAGGTACAAAAATACCTAGTGGTTTTCTAACCCCATTACCATTCATATAAACATTCTCTAGGGTCGTAGAAAATTTGTAAGCTAATCTTTCTTGTACATAGTTTACTATGTCAGGTCGGTGCCGTAATAACCGCTCTGAAACTAATATCATTTTGGAAAGTAGGTGGGGGTTTAGTTCCCGTTCCCCAAATTCCATATCTTCATCTTTTGAACCAGATTTTAATTCAGGTGTCCAGTCGGGGTCGGAGGGGTCGTTTTCTAAAGTGACCATGCCCAAGCTGGTAGCTCCTTCCAGGGTGTGAATAGTAGCCAAACCCCTTAAATATAATGTATCATCAATGCCTTTGATGATGCCTTTTACAAATTGCTTTGGTGTAATTAAATAACCACCAGCTGGGTCACTATCAGCTTGAAGGTTTCTTAATTCTGTTTGTTGGCCGTAACGGATAAAACGCTCAAAATATTTATCTGCATCATTGGGTGTTGGGGGTGTGGGGTCATCGGATTGACCTGCCAAGGGGCCAGGTAGACCCGCTTGGCGTAATTCTTCTTCAAAACCCGTGACTTCTTGCATCCGTTTAATTTTGTCATTGATGCCTCTGATTTCGGCCTTGATTTTATCAAATTTTTCTTGGTCTTCTGCACCAAGTTCATCGGCTTCTGCTAGTTGACGTAATTCTACTATTAAGGTGCTGCGTTTTTCAAATAAATCTTTGTATTTATTAGCCATAATTTTTCTCCTAAACTGTTAATTCTAATAAATCTATTTCTAAGCGCCGTTGTTGCTGTAGCCTAGCGGCTACGGCTGTGGCATTGGTTTCTGGTGGTAGTAAAAACTCTTGAGCCCGGGAGCGTACTTGGACGGTTGTTTGTGGGTAGGCGGGGAAGGTAACTAGGCTGACATCGTAAAGCCGTTTTACTCTTAGGATGGTGCGGGTGGGAAGGTCATCGGAGGTGGCTGGTGGGGTCCACGTATCTCCATCGAGGCCAACATTAAAGCCAAAACTGCCTTGGTCAACGTCTCCCCGCTTGACTAATTCAAGTACATCTTGCCCAGCTCGGGTGTTTGGCGGGTCAATTTCAAAGCCTAGGCCCGTTGAATCTTCAAATAAACGGAGGGTTTCGGCTAGGGTGCGGCCTAAAATGTAGTTGGGGTCGTGGTTGAAAAGCCCTTTAACATCCTGATTTAATACAGATTCAAAGGCTCGGAGGGCGATTGTTTCCACAAAACCGCCTAGATTTTCGCTGACTTGGTTGAATACTGCGGCGTAACCATAGATTTTTTTGCCTTCAGCTTCAAAACCTACGGCTCTGGTGGTGAAGCGGCGTTCAATTTCATTAGTGTTGTTCCGTTTGGTCATTAGTCCCCCCGTTTGCTTTCTCAATTACCTGATAATTTACTTGGCCTGCAACTACAAAAACTGTGTTATCGGGAAAAACCTCTGAAAATGCGGCTTTAATATGGTTCATTACATCGATAGATTCATCTTCTTGTACACCAATAAGCAAAGTATCACCAGGTTGGATTTTTAATATGTTTATCTGTTTGATTTTACCTAGTAGTTGATTTATTTGTTCGTTCATAATCTATACCTCAGCTGATATCATACAATCGCATTTTTTATGGAGCGGTGGGTGGCCGATATTACTGCGGACGTTGATGGGTTTGTCCGCTCCATCGGGTTGAAAATCTATATTTTTGCCTAAGAAGTTGGACTGGATGCCAACTACTTTACCATCGAGACTACTGCAGTAGGGACAATTGTCGCCAGTGGCTATCCAACGAAGGCGGGTAACGCCTGCGGCAATAAAAAAGGCTTTGGCGATGGCGTTACATGCTCTAAATGATTCGTTGTGGGCTAGTTGTTCGGAGCGAGTGGCCTCCCAACCGTCCAGCCGTTCCTCGATGAGGGGAACGGGGTCGGTTTCTTCATCAATCGCCTGGCGTAGTAAGGCGATGAGTTGCTGAAGGCTCTCATCGGCTTGACGATTGGCGAATGATTCCACGTATTGCTCAAAAAATTGGGCGATACTATCGAGGGGGTAGTCGCCATTTAGTTCTTTTTCTATGGTTAGGCCAATGGTTTGGGCGTAGGCTCGGAATAATGGCAGCGTTTTTTGAAGCCAAAGCTCCTTGTGGCCTTGATAAAATTCAGTGAGCCATAAGGAAAAATCGCTACTATCACGCTGGTGGAGCTTGTCCAGTGCCTTGCGGACCGCCTTGATTTCAGCATTTATGATGGATTTGAAGCGGCCTTCAAAGATATTTATCTGGTTTTGGGCTATTTTTTGGCGTTTACCAGCCGCTTGACGGGCGTTGTAGGCGATTCTGGTGCTGGTTGGGGTGGGATTGAAGCGGTTTTGGTAGTTTGGGCCACCAAAACGGGTCTCATTAGCGGGAATCATATTGAGGGGGTTTAGGTAGGTATCTCCACCCTCGATGGGGTTCATATCCTCTTTTTTGCGAACATCGTTGGCACTGAGCCAGCCCCAATTGCGGCCTATGGCATAAGCTTCATAGCGGGTTTTGGTATCGCCGCGTAGAACTGCATCTACATTGTGTTTGCAAAAGTACTCTTTTTGCTCGGCGGTTGATAGGAGGGAGTGGGCTATTTGAGTCTCGATGCGAACAAACCAAGGCAACATTGAATAGGCGATAAAGCCCATGCCTAGATGTTCGATATTATTGAAGTGGGCTTGTTCTAGGTCTGCAACCATGTGCGGTGGGACACGGTACATGCCACAGATTTCTCGTTTTTGAAAACTGCGGGTACTGAGGATTTGAGCCGCTTCGGGGCTGATACCCACTGCTTTAGCTGACATACCTTCCTCAAGGATGGCAATGCGGTGGGCATTGGTAAGACCTGACATAAAATTTTCAATTGATTTTAGCAGGCGGGTATAAGCTTGGTCTCCCAATTCACCAGGGTGAGAGAAAATAAGGCTTGGGGTTGCCCCATTTTTGAAGAATTTGCCAGCAAATTGCTCGGCTGCCAACGCAAGGCCCATTGTCTCTGCTCCCCATTCAATGGGGTTGAAGCCCATTAAGGCATCGCCAAAGGCAGGAATATGTAACACTCGGTAGGCGGGTAATTGAGCGATGGGGCCATTGGGGAGGTCGTATAAGTAGACCAGTTCCCTGTTCACCCGCTTAACCTGCATTTTGTCAGCCCGTAGGGGCCATAGTGCTTTGACTTGGCCTCCGTGTGTCCATTCGATTTCTGCGTAGGCATTGCCGCGCAAACACATGGCTATCATCATGGCCTCTCGGAATTTCATTGAGGTCATTTCAGGATTGGGGCTATATTTTAAGATAGGGTAGAGTGAATGGCTCGTAGCTTCATCTCGGCCTCCATCGGGTCTACGTTTGTAGAAATTTAGGGGCAAACTGGCTTCAGTTTCAGATAAAACCTTGGTGCAACCAAAAACGGCGGGTAGTGCTAGGGCTACATTGGGGTCTACGTGTAAGCCGGTGCTGGTTTCTGAAAGACCACCAAATAGGCGGGCGGTGTTGGGGTCGGAGGGGTGGGAACGGTTGAACCACCACCGTTTTAGGGCATTGAGTGGGTTCATGATGCTCCTAATACCCTTATACCCCGTGTCTTGTAGACGCTGGTTTTTGGTTTGTTTTTTACGGCTCTGTCTAAGCCCATAAGTAATGATACCATTCCGTCGATTCTCACTTTGCTTTTGTGGCGGTCGGGTTTGACTGGTTTGATGTTGCCTGCTTCATCATTTTTGGCGACTAGGTTAGAGGCCATCCAATTTAAAACTGGGTTATTGCCGTGATTAAGCAGTTTGGCGGTGTAAATCCGCTCTAGTTCGCGCATTGCTGGACTCATTGAGGCGTAGCCCTGCCCAAACTCAACGACTGTAAGATTTGCATCTTGTAAATCGGTTTGGAGTTTGCTGGCTCCCCAACGGTCGTAGGCGATTTCTTCAATGTTGAATTTTGTGGCTAGGCTTTTTAATTCTTTTAAGATGTGGTTATAATCAATTACATCGCCTGGTGTAATCGAAATAAAGCCTTGTTTAGCCCATTTGTCGTAGGAAACTTTGTCTTTCCTAGAGCGTTTGATTATGGTGTTCTCATCGCTGCCTTCTGGTATCCAAAAGCGGCAAAGCACGTCATACCGTTCAGTACCATCGATGGCGGGGAATACTAGGACTAGGGCGGTGATGTCGATACTGCTGGATAGGTCAAGCCCTGCCCAACATGAACGGCCAATAAGTTTAGCTTCATCAACTAAACCACTACAGCGTTTCCATTTCTCCCAATTAACCCAGCGGCTTTCAGCGTTGGTCCAGATATTCAACTTCTTAACTAAGAAGTTGTTTAACCGTCCTGGCATTTCCTTGGCCTTGCGGGCCATATCTCGCATATCATCGAGTTTGACTGAAACGCCAAGATTGGGATTGGCTTTAACCCAGTTGGTTTCATCAAAATAATCATCATCTTCATCTAAGGTAAAAATGATGCCAAAGTAGGAGTCATCTTCAATAACCCCCTCTAAGATTTTGGTTACGTAGTCACGTTGTTCGTAACAAATGCCGTGTTGGTTAAAGCCTGCGGTGGTGATGGCGTAGATTAACGGTTGCCTACGAGCGCCTAATGCACTCTCTAACACGTCCCACATTTCGCCTGATTTGTGGGCGTGTAGCTCATCGATGGTTGCTCCGTGGGGGTTTAGACCATCAACCGTATCGCTATCGCGGCCTAGTGGCTCAAATTTGGAGTTGGTTTTAAGGACTGATAGATTGTCCTTAAATTCGTCTATTCTTTTTTTAAGGTGAGGCGAGCTGCGCACCATGCGCTTCGCCTCGCTGTGGATGATTTGAGCCTGTTTTAGCTTGGTGGCAACGGTGTAAATCTCGGCTCCAGGCTCACGGTCTGCATCTAATAAGTAAAGCCCTATGCCTGCAGCTAGGGTACTTTTGCCATTTTTACGAGCAACCTCTTGGTAGACTGTTTTAAACCTGCGACTACCATCGGCTTTTTTCCATCCAAATACAACCCAAAGTATAAATTGTTGCCACGGTTCTAGCTCTATGCGGCGACCCGCCCATTCCCCCTTGCTGTGGCGTAAGAAGGAAAAAAACTTAATTACTCGTTTGGCCGCTACTTCATCAAAATATAGCCCACGTTGGTGGCCGTTCTCAAGGTCATTTAAGTGGCGTTTGACTGCCAGTTTTACCCATTTGCAGGCTATGGTGGTTTCATTCATTACACCGTCAATATATTCAGTTGCGGTGTAATTCATATCGGCCATAGTTTACTCAATCATCTAAAAATGCCTCGTATTCGTCCACGGCCTCTGGCTCGGTGATTTGCAACCTAGCTCTGGCCGCAGGGGTTAGCCCAAATTGAACGGCCCACTGGCGGAAAGCGTTGCTATTGTCTCTTAACACTTGGTTAAGCGGGTGTTTGCGTAAAGCTCCGTTTTCATCTTCTGCTTGCTGACCCTCTTGTCTGATAGTTTTGGCAGCGTCCCTAGCCATTGCGTAGTGAATTGCCATCATTGTTAGGGCGGGGCCATCTAGGGCGGTAAGAACACCTAACTGGTCTAGCTGGGGGACTATCTGCTTCCAAAACTTTTTAAATTCTTCCCCCATGCCCCACGGCATTGCTGGTATTTGGCGCTCTGGCTGTGGTTCGTTTTTAGGTAGTTTCCGTTTGCCGGGGTTGCCTTGTAACTTTTTAATGGCGGTTGGTTTGGGTGTTCTGCCTGGCATAATTCTCCATGAAAATTAGTTTAATTCGCGGGTGTAAAAAGTTTGTCACCCGCTCGGTCTAGCAAAATGATGCCCTAGAAATTTCACCCCCCCTTCCCCCTCTGTGTTTTTCTTGGTTGGTCTCTTTGCTGTGGCAACTGTGACACAGTGCCTGAAGGTTGCTCCATTTGTTTGTGCCACCATCAGCTATTGGCTTTAGATGGTGGACGTCCTGGGCCGCTTGTTGGCATTTGGCACACAATGGATTGGCTCTGAGGAATTGAAGGCGTATTATACGCCACCTGTGGTTGTAGCCTCGCTTGGCCGCTGATGGTCGCTTGTCCTGGTGCTTGCGGCGATGGGCGGTGCAGTTGAGATTAGGACAGTAGGGGCAGGCTCTAGGAGGTCGTTGGGGCATTTGGTTTCCTTAGCTCAATCATCCATTCTAGGATTTGATTGTTAGTGGCCTCTATTTTGCCTAATGTGTTTTGGAAGGTGGCGTAGCTGTGCGTCATTCGTTCCACTACGGTCTGCCACCGCATTTCTGCCTCAGCAGCTACGGCTATTTCTTTTAGTTTGATGGTGTGGTCTGCTTCTCGCTTGGCATCTAGGTAGCCACGAAGCCACGGCCAGAAATCGCGAGAGAACCATTTGCCACCACCTACTACAACCACAACAACCAAAATGCTTAGGACATTTTGGGCGTTGATTAGTTGGAGAATGTTGATGGTGTCTGTTTTTAGGTCGATGATGGTGATGGCTACTAGGCTGATTGCTCCTATGGCTGCGGCTAGTTGGTTTAGGATTGGCTTCATTATGGATGATAGCATTAGAGTGGCTCCTGTTGGCGTTTTTTCTTGGCCTCAAACCAAGCTTTGGCGATAGGCCAAGCGGTGATGATGATGAGCCATATCCCTGTTTGGTCGAGATACTCGGCCCAGGGGCCTAGGTAGGTTAGGAGGTAAGCGCCTCCGATGCTGATAAGGGCCGCAACTAGGTTGGCACCGTGACCAGAGATAAGTTGTTTTTCGTCTGTTTTGAGCCATGGTAAATCTTTGATGGCATCGGTGAGGGCGTTGCCAGCTAGACCCGCAAAAACGGCGATGGCGATGGCTAGAATGGCTATGCCCTCCTCTGCGGTGGCGGGGAGGGTGGGGCCGCTGGCAAAATCAATAATGAATTGTTGTGTTGGTGGCATAAGGTCTCCTTTATTTTGGCCTAAGGTGTAGGCGGGTAATGGTTTTAATCTCGCTTTGTCGTTTGATTTCGTTCCATTCATCGGGGGTGATTTGGTCTTCAGCAACAAAGGCTTTGGCTATTTTGGTTGAGATGGTGGTTTCGGTGCGGGTGATGCTGATTTTTTTGGCACGGTCTCTGCCTAGTGCTTTTTGGGCTACATCGAGGGGGATGATAAGTTCGGTGGTGGTGGAAATGGAAATGTCACCGGCGGGGGTGTTTAGTTCTTGCCAAGATAATTCAATTAAGCCAGATTCGATTTGGGTTTGTAGCTGGTTGTATCGCTCTACCATTGGAGCTAGTTGGAACAATTCTTCAGCTTGTTGTTTGAGTTCTTTAACGGTGGTTGGCATTTGTTCCTCTATAATTGGTTAATTGCATCCTTGAGGCGGTCAGGGGTGCAATGTAGGTAAATGTCAGTAACACTAATGGAGCTGTGGCCTAGTAGGTCTCGCACAGCTTCTATGCTGATGTTTTTTTCAACTAAGGAAACGGCAAAGGTGTGACGTAGGGCGTGGGGGTGGATTCCTTTTTTTAGGTTGGCTCTTTGGCCTAGTTGGTTGATTAGCGACCGCAAACGGCGGAGGCTAATCCGTTTGTTGCGGTTACTGAGAAATAATGCTCCCGAATCTTGAAATAAACGGCCTGTTTTTTCAAGGTAATGTTCTATGGCTGCACCTACCTCTGGATGGAGGGGAATTAGACGCTGTTTGCCTCGTTTGGCAAAGCGGATGTCGATAGACATTTCTTGGGGGTCTATATCTTTGATGTCCAGCATCCGTAACTCGTTGCAACGCATACCGCCATAAAGGAAGGTGGTTATGATGGCTCGATTGCGGGGGGACATTTTAAGTTTTAGAAGTTTTTCACGCTCATTGCGTTTAAGCCAGCGTGGGAGTCGTTTGGCTTTAGCCATTAGTGGACCTTCTTTTCATCTAGGATGTAGCCGTAGGTGGGGATGTCAATCTGCCTGATTTTTCGTAGGTCTTGGCGGGTGTAGGGGGTGTTGGTTAGGTCGGGGGCGGTTACGGCTACGCGCTCGGTGCGGCGGAGGGGGCGGGAGATATATTCGCAGATAAATTGGCCGTTTTGGTCGATGGTTGTTTGGCAAAGTAGGTCTGCGGTGTTGGCGACCTCGTAGATTTTGATTGGGAGGCCAACGGGGCCATGGCCGCTGATGGTGGTTTCTCCTAAGCGGGGGCGGTCGAGTTTGACTTTGACCAGCTTGGGTTTGGGTGGGGGGCTGTTTGGGGGGTTAACTAAGGGGGGGGTTTTGCCTTGTTCTAATGGAGCGGCAAGGGGGCTGGTGGTGAGGGATTCAGCGGCCATGGTGGTATTGATGGGGCTAATGAAGGGGTTGGCCCGTTGGGTAGAAGGTTGGGTAGCAGGTTGGTTTGCAATGTTCATTAATCTGATAAATACAAATAGGATAACTAGCCAGATTTTTCTTTCGTCGTTCATAAAGCCTCCTAATGATATGGTATCATATTTTGGGAGGAAATGTCAGTCCCCGAAAGGGTAGTATTTTCTGTATTTAACAGATTTTGGCAGTTAGAAGGGTGGACTTGGTAGTTAAAAGATTGTATTATTCAATTAAAGTTGATTTTGGAAATATACCACACTAGCCAAATAAACTGGTATATTCTTCTAAAATTGAAAAAAACTAATTATTTTATTACTTATGTTTTAAGGAGAATGTAAATGAAACGTATTATTAGTATAATTTTCTTGTTGTCCATTATGTCAATTATGACATTTGATAGTTTGGCTGGAAATAGTTATGGTGGATGGATGTTCCGTGAAGGAAACAGGTGTACTCAAGGTATGCGGGTAGGACAAATAAATAAAGATATCAAAAGACTCTATAAAAATGATGAAGCACGGTCTGTAGATGTACTTTCTTTGCCTGCTGGTTCAACCATTACAGTCTATGATGATAAAGAAGGTAGGTGGTGGAAGGATGATTGGGCCGAAATAACTGTAAAAAAGAATTTCCTCGGTTGGATATGTGTAGAAACTTTTGAAAAGAGTGGTTGGTATGGTCCTAATCAAGAAATATATGTTACATACCATAAAATGACATCAAAAGGCAACTTAGATGGGAAAGTTTCTTTTGTCAGATATTACTTTCCACCAGTTTACTACAATTTGAATACATACTAGGGTTAATCAACTAAAAAATGGTGATAAAAGTTTTTTGGCTAGTAAAAACTTTACATGGCCGCAAATGCCTATTTACGGCCATACCACTGTTAAAAAGAACCACTGTAAGGCTTATAGAATAAAAAAGCGTTTTCCAGGAAAACTTGGGAAACGCTTTGTAATATGTAAAGATTTTGTGTATAATACCCTTATGAAATTATTGAAGTGTTTTTTAAGTTTTATGATATTAAAAAGATTTAATATAGAGTTCGCAGGATTAAATATACGGATTTTGATACTCTCACTATTTGTGATTTCACAAGCACCTAAAGGATTAGGTTTATCAACTTTTTTGGGTCTATTTTTAGGTGCAATAGCACTAAACTTAGCTCTACTTACTGGTTTAACTTATATTTTAGCTATAGAGGTTACACCAAAGGCTATGGCTTATCTGTTTAGAATTAAACAGGATATACACTGTGTGCTTGTTGAGTTAGATTCGTTCTTATCAAGCTATTTTTTCTTCCCAAAGGTTTTTTCTACGTCTTTTCCTCAGTTATACAAGTTGTTTGAATATAGAAAACTCAAACAACATGTATCATATTCTTCAATACCTTATCAAATATACCCCTTATCTTGTACATTAATAGAATAAAACTTCTCCTATTTATAAAGTCCGTTTTCAATTTGTTGGTTTAATTAAAAATTAGAACTATTAAAAATAGGAGTTTTATTATGTTTGATTTTTTGACTTTGTTGGTAATTAGGTTGGCCCAACTTGGCCTTTTAGTTGTTGTTGTTGATGGTAATGCACCTGTAGAACTAAAAGCAGGTGTTATTGGTGCAATAATAGGTTTAGGAATAGTGGCTAAAAGATACGAAACATCTAAAAGATAGACTAGACAATATGATGAGATAAAGAAAAAGCGTTTTCCGGGCAAACTTTGGAAACGCTTTTTTAGTGGGCGGAGATTAGGCCAGTGGAGGCGGCGATGAAAACGGCGTGGGTGCGGTTGGTGGCTTGTAGGGCGATACGGGCATCGGTTAGGTGTTTTTTGACGGTTTCGGGGGTGATGGTCATTTTGCGGGCTATGCCTTTGTTGGTGAGACCGAGGGCGGCAAAATATAAAGCCTCGCGTTGGCGGGGGGTTAGTTTTGGCTGTGGTGGCCGTGTGATGGGGTTGTTAAGGTTCTTTTTTACCAAAGTTGCACTGCGTTCCACTTTGGACTCCTGCTTTAATTTTTTTTAGCAACAATAGTAAAATTCTTACTGTTGTTATTTTTGTTTGTAATCTTATTTGTAGTCTATGTGTAATCTCTGGTATAGCTGGTTTAAAATTAAACCGTCCATGGTTTAATTTTAAACCGTCCATGGTTTAATTTTAAACCGTCCATGGTTTAATTTTAAACCATGCATGGTTTAATTTTAAACCATGCATGGTTTAATTTTAAACCATGGGCCGTAAGGACGTAAAAACGGGGTTATCCATTATTTTATTATGGATAACCCCGTCTATTGGCTGTCGGGCTGGTGGTTTTATTTAGTTTTTAGGGTGTGTTTATTTGGGTTGTACCTGGGTTAAAGGTGGTTGAGATTGATTTGGTTATTACCCTCGGATTCCCTTTTATAAATTTAATAATAAGTTCAGCTTCCCGGCCAGTGTTTTGGGTGATTTGTGATAATTCTATAGCTAAATTATCAATTTCTGTGATTTGGGCCAGGGTAAGCTTTTTTAACCCCCATGCGGGGGGGTGTTGCTTGTTCATTATTATTATACCCCCTTTTGGTTGGTTTTGGTAGTACCCGTTTGGGGACTATTTGTTAAGGTAAGGTTATTGTTAAGTTGAGTCATTGGTTTTTACCTCAAATTGTAGATTAGTTAAGCCGTGGTTTGATGCGGCTCGTTGAATTGGTTGCAATAAACGACCATTAACCCATTCAACTGCTTCTTTACTTTTAAGGCCAATTATTAATATTTGGTCATCTCGGCGAATAGGCAAACACCCTTTTAGCCAAGTATTAAAGGTTGATGTTGCCATTTGGCCTTGGAGGGTTTGGAGGGTGGCCTGCCAGTTTTCTACATCTTCTTTGTTTACCCCCGCCGCTTGGAGCTTCTGCGCCTCTGCTTCAGCTTCTGCGACTTGGGCCTCTATTTGGGCTTGGGCCTGCTGGTTGATTTGGGTGGTTGGGTCGGGTAGTTCTGGTGGTTCTGGTGGTGGGTGGTTGGCTCGGAGGCGTTTGATGATGAAGCCAGCTTCAAGGTCTTCATTTTGGGCGTATTCTATCCAACCTTGAATATGCTCTATTGGTTTGTTTTTGAGTTGGGATAGGGCGGGTTCGGTGATGCCTACGGTGGTTAGTAATTCGATGGCTATTTTTTCATCTTCTGATTGTGCAACTTCTTCGGCTTGTTCTGCGGATTCTGACTGATTGTTTAATTCTAAAGGATGGGGTTGCTTGGTGTTTTCAGTTTCATCATCAAATAGAAAATCCATAGGTGTTTGTTTGTAGGTTTTGGGAGGAGTAATATTAAATTTGGGATTTTTATCGAGTTCTTTTTGGATTAGGTTTAGGTTAAGGAGATATTGGTGGATGCGGTCAAAGCCGTAACGCGGGTTGCGACGGCATTTAAGGTATTTTTTTTCAACCAAATAAACAAGACTCTCTTGAATTTTGTTGCGCCCAAAAAGCCCCATTAAGTCGTTTAATTTCAAATCTTTGATTGATTTGTAAATCCATGGTTCGGCTTCTACGGATTCAGGTCCGTAACCTTCTTCCTTGGCTTTTTGGAGTTTTTTGGTGATGAGGTCTAATTTCCAGTCGGTCCAGTATTCCATTACAGCTAGTATGGCGGCGGCACAATGGTTGCCCTCGCAGATTGCTAGAAAATCCTCGCGGAGTAAAACGAGGCGATTACGCGGTGGATGAGAAAGGCAGCTTGTTTTGATAGTTGTCATTATATTTTCCTCAAACTACATTAAAATAGTGGGGTTTAAATTTAAACTGTGGCATTATGCCAAATTACGCTTAGTGATGCTGAAAGCAGGATAAACGTGAATCCACAGTTTAAATCTAAACTGTTGTTTTTATTAAGTTTGTAGCAGGGGAAACTTTTTTTACATTAGAGGTTGACAACCAAAGGGTATGGTGGTATAATTTCCAATGAATGAGAGCAGTTTCCCAACTGCGTAAAAAACCTTCCTAGCTTGGCGGCAGAGGGAGGTTTTTTAATTTTAAATTGGTAAAATTAGTAAAAAACGCACTTTCCTACAGCCAAGCGAAAGATACCAATCCCGAAACGGGGGTTGGTGTGCTGGTTGTAGTAGCGCGTGTCTGGTAGACGTTGAAGCCTGGTATCTGTTTTAGACGTTGGACCGTGTGATACGGTGTTTGTCTACTACGCCTTATTTGACCTGTAAATAAGGCTATTAACTTATGGCACAAAACAAGTTTTGTGCTATAATTATAATTATAGCACAAAGTTAGGAGGTTGCTAAATGTTAAATAAAAATTTTGCATCATGTTCGTTGAATATCCAAAAGTTTTTAGGAAAATTGATAATTGACCTAGAGACCAAAAAAGTTTTTTTTAATAATACTAATTTGTTGCTGTCAGAATCAAACCTGACCACTACAGAGTATGATTTACTTAGTCAGTGTGATTTGGCTGGCATAGCAACTATACCAAAACCACAAAGCTTGTGGGGGTCATAGTTTTATATTTTCTATTTTTAAAACTTTAATGTAAATTTGGGTTTTAAATCGGGGATGAGGCTCGGATGTGACTCGGCCCGTTAATTTTAACCCATGGCCTTGGTCTAATTTAAGATTGCCATTCATCTGATTTATTATTTTATGTGGTATTAAAATGGGATATTTGCAATCTTCTTTAGTTTCAGGGTCTATGGCAGATATGGTCAGCTTCAAACCCTGTCTTTTTTCTACTACATCTGAGGCTACTGTTCCTTCTTCAAGGGTGATTCTGTTGCTGTGAAGGAGGCGGCTAGCCTCTTGTCTGGCATTTTCGGACTTTTGAAATTTATCTACGGCATCAGTCCAAGCTTCGATAGCTTTCCGCTTCAATTTTTCCGCTTCAGCTTTTTCTCTTTCAATCTCTGCTTTTTCTTCAGCCAGCCGTGCCTTATCTTCGGCAAGTGCTTGTGCTTTATGTGCCTCTTCAGTTTTTTTGTGTTTAAGGATAAAATTTCTAGCAAACACAATAACTAAAACAAAATCCATCTGGTGGTCTAAAACAATATTAGGCAGGTTTTCAAACTCTCCAGCTAGACTCTTTGAGATGGCTATTATGATAATATTTAGTGTTGCTGTCCAAACAATTAACTGACTAGAAATCAAATCACCAATAACTGACATTATTATTATCATGGCACCTACCATTGACAATGTGCCATTATTATCATGCAACATTGCATTAGCATAATAATAATACCAAGTTAGTAGCAGTGGTAATCCACAAATGATTATTGCCATTGCTTTAGGCCATCGCTTGCTAATTGAATAAAGCCCAAGTGTAGATAGGGTGACTACACCAATTATGGCAATGTGGATGGGCGGCGGTTGTGGTGGATATATCTGAAATACAAGAGCGGCTAGGCCAGCCCCAAAAAGTTTGAGGCTGGCTTTTTGTATTTTGGTTTGAGTGTGCCACCAGTTGGTTATGTTGTTAAGGTTTTCGCTCATACGTTCTTTTCCTACCAAGATTTTTTATTGCCTTTATTATACCAAATAAACTAAAAATTGGGTAGGGGGCAAAGGTACTTTTTAAGGGTTAATAATTAATGGTTAATGGTTAATGGTTAATGGCACCCCCCCTATTGGTGTGCGGCTGGTGCTGAATTTGTGCAGGGCGTGGTTAGCCGCACACAGACGCACACACAAGATTTAGGTATTTTAGGGGTCGCTGGTGGACCACTCCATTGGTGTTCGCTTCATTAGAAAATCGATATTGGCTTGGTCGATTGGTTCTAATTTGGAAATTCGTTTCATTAATCGCTTGCCGTAGTCGGTTAGGTCTCCGCTTTGGTTTGAGTTGGCTTTAGTTGCACAACCGTTCAATTCCAATGTGTCTATAATTGATTTATATTCTGTATCGGTGAAGATTTTTGTTCTTTTAGGTGTCCAAGTGCGAGTGGACATAGGGAGGCCACTGGTTAGCCCACGTCCATAGACAATTAGCCTATCTAAATCTACGCCTGGTACGCTGACTATTTTTTGAATTAATGGATGTTTGTCCATAGTTTCTTCTTTGATGGTTAGGGTAACACTGGCGTGTTGTTGGTGGCCGTGGCCGTTGTTGCTGGCAGCGGCTACGGTTTGATGGACTAAGTGCCGGTGCTGTAGCACCAGCAAACTATAGCCAACCACACCTACGATTGTACCAACAGTAAACGGTGTGTGCCAAGGCCATTCTAGCAATAATGTGGCGACGCCAGAAGATAGGAAGCCTCCTACCCCAAGCCCTAAAGCTTGGTCCCTGGTGGTAATGACAGCAAACTCACGTTTGGTGATGTTGGCAGTAACTTGGGCGATTTTGCTGGTGTAGGGGCTATCTGCGTTGGGTTTAAGGTTGTTTGCTATACGCAGATTATTACCGCCTCCATTTTGGGGGTCGTGGACTGTAAGCCAACGGGCTGGTGTTTCAATGGCAGACTGAAACAGTGACTTGCGACTGCGGCCACCTTGTTCGACTGCGGTAAGACGGTCGTCTATGTTGTCCAAGCGTTGGACTATTTGGTTAAGTAGGTTTTTTATTTCCTTGTCCATTTAGTTTCCAATTGGATGGTAGGGTGTTTGGTTGACTTTCCAGCCTGAACCATTTTGTTTTGATATTTGACCGTCTGTTTCCAGTTCTTTGATGTAATTTCCAACAGTAGATTTTGAACGTCCAACGATTCCGCTTGCTTCGGATAAACTGGCGTTTGGGTGTTCGTCCAAATATTTTAGTAAAACGTCCATTGCTTGGGCTTTGGTGGACGATTGGACGGTTTTTGGTTGTGTATTTCCGTTTTGCTTGGCGGGTTGATTGGACGGTTCAGTTTGTTCAATATGGACGGGCAATTGTTTTGGTTGGACGGTTGACCGTTTTTCTTGGCGTTCAAGGCGCTTGGCTTCTTGCTCGGCTTCGGCGATGGCGACGGCATCGTCTGAAGAAACTATCTCGCCAAGGTAGACGACCAGCAAGGGCAAGGTGGCGGATAGGACGATGGCTTTGGCTAGGGCTAGACCGTCCACTTGGCTGAAGGTGGCGACTGTGACCAGTTGGCCGTTGATTTGGACGGCCATGGCGTGTAACAAGTTGGCAAAGGCACTAATACCTGCAAATAAGGCGATGCCTAACCAGAGTGTCCAGACTGGTCGCTTGGCTCTACGCCTCTGTTGGATGGCGTAGGCAAGGGCGGCTAACCCTGCGTCAACGGCTAGGGCGGCAAGCCAGCCGTTCCATTGTTCGCCTTCAAATTCGAGTGTACCGAATGCCCAAGCAACGTGCTTGAGGCTGGCGGCTAGGGCGAGGCCGTAGGCGAGCCATAAGACGGCGTGGGTGATGTTTTGTTTGGTGATGTTTTTTAGATTATCCATTGTTTAGTTGTTCCTTTCATTAGAAAAAACTGGTTTGGACACAATTTGTTGTTACCGGCAACGCCAGATTGTGTCCATTTAGTTTTGGCATAGCGTTCCAAGTTCTACCTTGTAGCTCTCGGCCTGTGCGTTTTTTTTGGGTGCCACCCCATTGTTTGAAGAAGAACGGCACATTTGCCGTTGCACATTGGTTTTTAATGTCGATGACCCATTCCTTTAAGATAAGTCTTGAGCCTGTCCCAGATTCGCCACCCACTATGACCCAATGTATGTTGGTAAGGTTTAGGTTTGGGAGCGGGCCTAGTAGTGGCTCTAGGGATAGGAATTTGATATGGGCATTGGTTTGGCGTAAATGGTCAACTCTAAAGGTATAGTCAGCGTTTTCAACACTAACGCCCATCCACACGTTGACGGGCCAAACGAGTTGGCCTGCTAACTGGAGTAGCCGCTCGGAGCGTTTGGTTAGGATTTGGAATTGATGCCAGTGGGCCCGTTGCATTACCCCAAATACTTTTTTAATGAAAACTAAGGAAATGTCTTGGTGGAATAGGTCGCTCATTGAGTTAACAAATATATTTCTCGGCTTTTTCCACCGTAGAGGAATATCTAAGGCGTTTTGGTGCAGGGCAATATCAAAGGCGTTGGTGTATTTTTTTACTCCCATTGCTTTTAGGCGTTTTGACATACGTTCTGCATAGCAGTTTTTACAGCCTGGGCTTATTTTGGTGCAACCTGTGGTGGGATTCCACGTTGCATCTGTCCATTCTATTGTTGAATCAGCCATAATTTTTCCTTTGTTTTGGACACAATTTGGGTGGCTGCGGCAGTTGTGATTGTGTCCAAAATTGTATCAATTATTAAATCGGCAAAGGCATCGGCACTATCAAAGGTTTCAATCTCTAGTGTTTTATCGGTTAAATCAAACCATATATCTCTATTGATATGATTCTCAAACTCAGCCAACATTTTGTTTAATGGCTGTTGGATTCTGATATAGCCACCAAATTCTATAGCCTCAAATTTGTAATAATCGTATTTCTTTACTAAATACTCTCTAGTTAGTGTTGTCATTATTATCATTTTCGTGGACACAATTTAGGTCACTGCGGCAGTTGAAATTGTGTCCATTTCGAGACTGCCCCTTCTATTTAACAAAAAAAGGCTTTTGTCGACTAGATGGGTGTGTTCTAATTATGGTAGCCATTGCCTTACACCACCATGCCGCGAACAAGTCCCTTTTCTATTTTTTGACTCACTGTATGTACCATCGTTGCAGATAGCTGTAGCTCCAGCAGGATGTTGTGCAGGAACAGGCGTATTATAAACAACTGTGGTATTTGTTGGTAGTATTTGGGGTACAGGTGTATCGGTAGGTAATACGGGCGTTGGTGGTATATCGCTTATTGTAGGTATATCAGTATCTACTATATTAGTTTCTACTACGAAATTTGCTACCCATGCAGTGTTGCCTTCAAGTGTTTCAACTTGATACCAATCTTCATATTGCCCAACAATTTTTAGGCTATCACCTTGTGATAATGTACTGGCAATGTTATAGTTGGTGCCGGGGCCTTGTCGCAAGTTTACATTACCGTTGTTGGCTGTAACCATATTCTCATTTTTAGCTATCGTTGTGGACGGTCCTTCATCTTCTGCACTTGTAGTAATTGGAATATTTTGAATATTGGTATCATCTACATTGCTACTAACTTCTCTAGCATAGACCCACATTGGTACATTTTCATCATCTTTTAGTAGTATTTGATACCAAGTATTATCCTTATTTCGTCCTATAATTTCATATTTTACATTTGGTTTTATTAACGATTTATTAGAAGTTATTATGGATGGTATGTCATAAACAACTGTCATCGATTCTGATGAAACGTAATACTCACTACTTGGTGTAGAAGTAGGTTTAGGTGTACCTGTGGGAGTAGGAGTATATCTACGTATACTGATAGATTTAGGTGTCTCAGTAGAAAATTGAACAATTTTAGTAGTAGCTCTTGGCGTAATTGATTTTTGAACATCATTTGTTTCATTTGGTGAAAGGACACTGCAAATCCAACCAATTAATAAAATAAATCCAATTAATATTGCTCTTGTTTTTGTTTTATTCTTCATTACAATAGGTCTCCATTTAGATCACAATGTTAGTGTTTTGATTATGGCCGTTAATATGGATAAGCGGTCATTTATTTTTGGCAGCTACACCGACCATCACCGCAAAGGCCAGGGCAATTAGGGCCATACTCTCCCAAACATTCAGCACATAAGCCGGTATCCCAACAAAGCTTGCAATTTACATCATCTGGTGCTATATCCCTTGGGTGGGGTTTGCCATTGTATGGCCCCCACCCATCAGCGGTTTTTGTCCATAAATTAAGGTATTTATCATTTATTACAGGCGGTTGAAATTCGGATGGCACTTTTCCAAACATTGTTTTCTCCGTTATTTTAAAAAGGTGATTTGGCATTATTTGCCATGGGTCTAAAAAAAATCACTGGCCTGCCTGCCAAAAGGTTTGTTTTTGGCGATTCGCAGAGTTGGTTTAAATTTATAATACGTATTAATAACCTCTCCCTTAACCCTCATTAGGCCATACTTCTATAATCTCGGATACATTTGTTTTGATGTTTAGCCTTTCAATCATAAAATTTGTAGGTTTATCACAACTAGGACAAACATCAGGGTTTTCCACCCAATCTTTAGCTTGGGTTTCATTAATCTCTGCGGTTATTTGACAATTTGAACACCACGCAAAATAAATATACGGTCGCCAATCCTCGTCTACAATCTCGCCTGGCTCTGCGGGGGCGGGTACGAAGGTGGTCATTGCTATCTTGTCTGGCATCTCATCAGCTTCTAAAATGATAAGACCCTGTTGCTGTAGCCAAGTAGCTGCAGCTAGGATGTGAGCCTGTTCACCAGTCAATGTTACCGTGATGGTGGGCGGCTGGATGATTGGCTGACCGTGACCATTATCGCTCATTTGTTCTTTCTCCTAAATTCTTCTGCCTGTTCAAGTGTGGCCTGTGCTTCATCATAGCTGAGGCCGTAAGCTTCTCTTAGTTCAATAGTAAGCGTGACTTGGATATTTTGGTTTTTAGTCCAACACAATGCTTTGGCGTGAGCCTCTGCGGATTCGTATTTGAGCCAGTGGCGGTTGATAGCTAGGTCATAGATTTGGTTGTATAATCCTCGATGGGCAATCTGGTCGCCCTGCTCAATTGTAAAATCTATTATGTCCTCATCATCGTCCGCTCGTTGGAATACTATCGGCCCAGTTTCTATCCACCTTAAAAACTGTTCTTTGACTACAGCCTCAAATCTGGCTAGTGTACCAAATATATCTAGTCCGATTCTTTCTTCATCTTCTAACCAACCGTAAACGAAACTACTACGGTATTTAAATGTAACCACGTCCTTGAAAGTGAAGAAAAATTCCTCATCTTCTACATATTGACAGTTGGCAGCATCAGCAGCTTCTTCAATATCTTCAAGGTGGCCGATTACTAAGGTATACTCTGGCTTGGCTTTAGCATCGGCTATGGCTTGGTGGAGCATACCTGGTGCGGGTAAATACCATTGGTGTGACCAGCTTGGGTTATTCTCTACCTCTGGCGGCGTTGGGGACCATGAGCCTTTCCTTGAAAGGTGGGCGTGGCATAGATATAAAGCTGGTGCATAGCATAAATCATTAATCATAGTGGCTACGGCCTCAGCTCGGGCTGTGGCCTGCTCCACACTCGGATATTTCTCTGGCTCGCCGAAGTTGCCGCTTTTTAGCCAGTAGTGAAGCCCTGCTCCGGTGTTGCTAATAATAGCAAGTTTTGGTTGCTTGTTGCTGGTGGCTAGGGAGCGGAAGAAGTTGGCTCGGCCTGCACTTAGAACTAGGTCGTTTTTCCAGTGAATGCTACCTAGTAGGCTATTTAGATTGAAGATGATTAGGTCGGCGTTTAGTTTCATTTTTCTTGATTAGTTTGCCTCGTTCTAAACGAACTGCCTTGGCAATGGTTAGTAGTGCTATCTCAGGGTCGCAGTTAACCAGGCTAACCAATTGGGTTGCTAGTGGTTGTTGTTTAACCTGTTTTGATACGTCAACAGCGTTTTTAATTAGTATGTCTGTTGCTATTGGTAGATATTGTTTGATGAGTTGTTCTTCTTGCTTATAGGTCATTTGTGTTGGTTTAACCTTCTAGTATAAGGAATATGGATGCTTTGGGCCGCTCGGCGGGCGGCTTCGGCTGGCCTGCGGTCGTAGCGGGCGGTAGTTTGGATATTTTTGTGGCCTGCCAATTTAGCAACGATACTAATATCGTGTTGGTCGAGCAGGCTACTAATATAAGTTCGGCGGCAATCGTGGGGGGTAACGGGTTCAAGGCGGGCTTGTAATGCCCTTCTATATAAGATGTCGTATACCCCTTGTGATGTGAGCCTGGTTAGTTTTATGTTTCCGCTTTTGTCTATCCGAATAAAAACGGCTTGGTAGTTGTTAATGGCTATTAATTCATTCCGAAGCTGAAGCCAGTCGGCTAGGGCGGCATAAGCTCCACCCTCAACGGGTATTTCTCGCTTTTTATGGCCTTTGCCTTGGATAACAAGCAAGTGGTTGCCTTTGGTTAGGTTTTTTAAGTCAAGGGCAACTAATTCGGCTCGGCGGAGGCCACAGCCGATAAGCAAGGCAAAAATGGCAGCGTCTCTGGTGCCTTGGGGGCGGGAGTCGCTGGCACAAACATCAAACAAGTTGACTATTTCGCCAATAGATAAAGCACGGCCAGTTAGAAAGCTATTGCCTTTAACGCTTCTAACATCGGTTAGGCGGTGGTACTGGTCTGTATTTAATAATTCAAATCGCCAATATTCCTGCAATATGCCACGCAGTGCCGCTAACATTTTGTTGGCGGTGGCGGGGGCATATCGCTCGGTCAACGTTGCCTTGATGTAGCTCACTTCATGGCGTTGTAAGGTGTGCCAAGGAAATGTAGCTGGCTCGGCCACTTGGTTGCCGTTGCGGTCGAGGACACAATCGCAATGTACCTGGTCACTTGTTTTGTGTCCATTTCTAAGGCAAATAATCAGACCCGCCACCCTAGCCAATGCTCCTTCGATGGTTCGTCTTGAACCTGGTGCAAGGCTATCAAGGTATGTTTTTACTGGCGAAATTTCAAAAAAAACAGCCCCAAAAGATGATTTTAACTTTTGAGAATATACATTCTCATTACTTATTTCACCATCGGGTTTGTTTTTATCTGAGTTTTGATTATAATACATATATAGTCCTTAGTGACTGTGATTTGCTCAACCGCTCGGCCTGTCAAAACTGAGGCGGTTGGGCATTTTTTATTACTCATTTTGTTTATTAAAACGGTCTACAATTTCTTTCCAATTTCTCATAACTAATTCATTGGGGCCGTCTAGCCAATCTAATGAGGTCATTGTTATCATATCCGTTAACGTAATGCTCATGTCCTTGCATTTTCTTTTTAACGCATAAAATAATTCATCTGGGATATCTGCCCGTAGGGTTTTCTTTGCCATGCATCCTCCTACTTACACACAGACTTAAACAGCAGTAATAATGCGGTCATTATAGAGTTAATCTTAATCTGTGTCAAATAGTGATATTCAAATATGAAAATGTTTCCACTGTAGAAAAGAACCACTGTAAAAACTTGTTGATTTTAGTCAAAACCAGGCAACGGTTTTTGAATAGCTTTTATATTATAGAGTACCATATCCAAATTTTGCATAGCATCACGATGCTTTTCTTTGATTTGTTTTAATCCTTCTTGAATTTCTTCCCATTCGTTCCATCGTTCTATTCTGGCTCTGGCCTCAGCGATGTTGGTGGGGTCTTTGCCGATATGCTCCAAACGTTTGCCACCAGCTTGGCGGTAAGGACTGTCTTGGTGATGTACTAGCCTTAGAATGGTTTCCTCGGTATCTTTCCAATTTTCGGTGGCGTGGGCCATGCCTGCTTCTTCTAGTTGGTTGGCTTGATATAGTAGCTCGGCGGTGCGGGCCCCTAGGTCGGCAAAGGCATCGCGGATTTTTTCTAGTAATTCGTTTGGTTTTTTATTCATTGACTTAGTCTCCTTCAGTATATCTTATTCTTCTTCAGTTAGTTTTTTGGACACAATTACGGTTACTGCGGCAACCATAATCGTGTCCTTTTTTGATTTATTTATTTATTTATTGCTTGTAAAAATTTCTCTCCATTGGTTGTTATTTTTTGGAGTTGCAATAGCTGTGCGGGAGTGGCATAGCTCATTATTTCGATTATTCTATCGAGGGTGGCTAGGTCACTATCATTTATCTTTAGTATTTGTTCTAAGAAAGCTTCTTGGGCGGGTTCTAGGTTTAGCGGCATTCGTCCACATTCTCCACAAGGTTCAGGGAGCCAAGGGTCGGGGACTATCTCATAAGCTAGTTTTCGGTTGTTGGTGTCCCAAATTTCTTGGATTGTTGGTTTTTTGGTTTCAGCTTCATTGGCTCTTTGGCCGGTGATGGTTTCAGTTTCTTTGCTAAATTCTGTTTTTGCCTCTCTAAATCTGCGGAGGTTTGACCATTCAAGCCCGCAGTCATTACATTTTAATCCGCCTCCCTCGCGGCGGTTGATGATGCCGTTGCAAAGGTGACATTTGAGGGGGTTGGGGGTTGGGGGTTGGGGGTTGGGTTGTGGCTCTGGCTTGGCTGGTTGCTGTAGCCAAGCATCTTTGCTCGATTCCTTTCCACACTTAGGACAAACAATTGGACGAGTAGGATTAAAGTCTCTTGTATAACCACATTTTGGGCAAGTACCGCTTACATATACGTTGGGTTTGTATTCTTCTTTGGGTTTAGGTTCGGTAAGCCACAGATTTGGCCTTGCTTGTCTATTGCATTGGTCGCAGGTGATGCTTATTTCGCGATGCATTTCATCACCAGTGAATAGCCGTGAGTTGTTGCAGTTGGGACAATAACGGGTTTCTCGGTGTCTGGCTCTCGTCTTTTCTGCTTCTATCTCGGCTTTGCAGTCCCTATAGTCACCAAGACCATGATATTTGGCGTTACAGGCTTCGCAGGTTATGAGGCTAATATGAAATGGGCCTTTGGTAAATAGTGCTTTTTTGTTGCAACGTAAACAGGGGAGGGCGGCAACTTCGGCTTTGAGTTGTTTTAGTTCGTAGTTTTCTTTTAAGGCTTGTCTGACTCTTTCATCTGCTTGGCTGGTGGAAAGACCATTAAAGGCAATATAACAACCTAATTCAATGCAATCTTGTTCTAATGGTGGTTCCTCTTTCATTAACCGAACTAGATGGCGACCACTTTGCTGTGCCAATTGACCTTTAGCAATTAATTCCTGTATGTCAAGCGGGAGTTTAAGTAAGTCAGTTAAATTTTTGGCAGCACTTTTCTTGAGGCCGTGAACTTTACCTGCTTCTTCATAGGTCCATCCAAACGCTTCTCGACCTTGTTCAATCGATTTGGCTCGCTCGATGGCGTTGAGGTTTACCCGTTGGTCGTTTTCTATGGTGGCTGTTTTATACATTTCTTCATCAGTCATCTGCACTAGTTTAATTGGCATTGCGGCCCAAGTATCCCATTCATCGCCGTGAAATTTATCATTGTACTTGAAGGCGGCTAGGCGGCGATGTCCAAAGGCTAGTTGTACTCGACCATCACTGCCGGGGCGGGCTACTGGTACTTGAAGCAAACCCAACGTATTTGGCAAGGTTTTTTTCTGTAGACGGATGGAGCGGGCTAGTTTTTGGGTCTCTACCGGGTTTAGCTCTAAGCGGGGTTGGTAGGGATTTTGGTCGATTAGGTCAAGGGGAACTAGGCTTAACCCTTGGTCGGTGGGGTATTCCTGGAATACTTTTTGAGTAGGGGCGGGCGGCTCGGCTGGTGGCTGTGGCTCTGGCTCTACCTGCCCTAGTTGGGATTTTAGCCAAGCTTGTTGCTGGCCTATGCCTAAGTTGGCTAGTGGGATTTCTACGGTGTAGCCCGCTTGGGTTAATAAGTCGGTTAGAAATTCGCGGTAAGGCAACCCAGCTAAGATTACTATTTTTGCACTGGGTTCTAGTTTGCTCTGGATAGAAGCAAAGACTTGATTAGCCCATTCTTGGCGGTTGGTTCGTGTCATTCGTTTTAATGTGGCCTCGTAAGGCTTAATAACTTGGCTCGGTGGTATTAAACCGTGTTTGGCCGATAAGATAAACCACTGGTGGCCTGATTGCTCGGCGTAGGCTCTGGCTAAGGTAAACCAAGTCGAGGTATATAGCTCGGCGGCGGGGGCTGCTTCCTTTTTCTTCTTTCCAACACAAGATACTAAAATAATTTGTTTTTGCATGATAATCTCCATTTGTTGCTAATCAGCCCGTATGTGGCCTAACGGCGTAAGCTGTAGGCCGCATACGGGCGGCGGTGGTTTAGTGGCCGTTTGGTTCTGGTTTATTTTCAATTAGCCAGTAAAAATCTTCAAAATCTGTAATATCTTCTATGCCTTCATTAGCCACATAGCCAATTTTGGCTAAAGAGGCTGAGAAAAGCGGGCGGCTGGTTGTGCCTTGCGGGTCGCCGATGGTGGCGGCCTGTAGTCGAGCTTGTCCTGGCTCGGTGGTGGTTGGCTCGGCGATTATTTCTAAATCACCGGGCTGTAGTTCTTTTGGAAAAAAGATATGTATATATTGGTGTTTCATTAGTCGTTCCTTTCATTATTAATAAAAATTGATTATAATTAGAGTGGGGCGGAGAGTCGTTCGCCGTCCCTGCCTTAGTGGTGGTAGGACACCACTAAGGCATTTTTTATTCTGGACACAAAACGCTTATGCCGGTGCAAGTATTTTGTGTCCTTTTTTAACTACGGGTTAGGCGGGTAATTTTTGGTTTACCGTTCCCGTTAGTTGCATAGTAAGCTGTCCAGCCTGCGAGATTTGGCGGGTCGGCAGGGTTTAGGGTTGGGAGTATGGAGGCTTCGATGGCCTCTGGATACATCATCACTCCATATTTCATAAAGTTACCTCCCTTTACCCTCCAAAACATCTCATTATTTTTGGTCTTACCGCCATATTCAATAGCGGTTACGGTGAAAACTTCTTCAGTTTGGTTAGTGGCTTGTGGGGTTATCTGTGGCGTTGCCACTGGTGTAGCAACGAGGGTGTAACCCATTTCAAGCAGTTTGTTTTCAAACTGCGGTAAGTTTTTAATTATATGGCTCATGCTCTCATGTTCTACGGTGAATGTTACATGGCTGTTATTTGGGCTTATCATTTGAAATTGGGCGCTAGACATTATAAAAGTCTCCTTTCGTGGCACGGCTTGGCCGTGCCACTGGTTAGGGTTTGGTTAGGTTTGGTCTGGCTCGGCTAGTTCTGCGGCAAATAGATAAGCAAAAATGTGCTTGCACATTGTCTGGCCTTGTCTGGTGGGGGCACCTCGGCCTTTTTCGGGGTGAGATGTACCAAAGCGGCGGCGGTAATCGCCTGCGGTAAAGTCGGTGCAGCTACACCACAGTTTAAAATCTTCGTTGCTGATGCTATCCCAACAGATTGCATAAGTGAGCGTTTTTTCTCGCTCGCTTAAACAACGTGCTAATTCGCAATTGTAAGCTAGTGGGTCTAAAGGGGAGCAGGGGGGAAGTAGGTTTCCTTGCTGGAGCATAAGACCAGCTTTTAAGCAACGTTTTTCTATGTCTGCGGCTTCGGGGTGGAAGCGGTTGGCCTCTATGGTGGCGGTGATTAATTCGCCTAGTTCGGGCCAGTCCTGGCTCAAGGCAAATAGTTGAGCCTCCCGTTTAGCGGGTTGTCCAGAGGTAAAATTTTTAATAATTGCCTCTGTAACTCGGTCTATGGCTTGCCAAAGTTTTTCGGAACGGTTAAAATTGACAAGCGTTTTAACTTGTGGTACTATTAAATTATGCATGATAAAATCCTTTCATTTAATTAGGGTTTTGGGGCTTGTGAGTGTTAGTAGCACTCACAAGCCTTTTTTTAATATTTAATTACCTGTATTATAGTACAAAAGACACAATTTAGCAAGCATGACACCCTAAATTGTGTCTTTTTTTGTGTTAATCAGGGTATTTTCTGGCGTATTTAATAGTAAAGCCAGTATTTCACCCACTTTGCTTGTGGCCTTCATGATGGCGGTTAGGGGGTCGGCGTTGTAATGGGAGATGTATTTCCAAGCGTTGCCAGTGTGGTCGCGTAACCCGTATAACTCCATCAAAACTGCGGCGGATAGCTCGGCGATGGTTTCTTGGCTTGCATTCTCCCCCCTTTTCAATTGGCCGTCTACTTTTTTATGGGCGGCGTGGGCCAGTTCGTGGAACCAAATCGCTTCCTCTTTTGTGCCTAATCGTATCCGTTCCAAACTCGGCGTATAATCTCCTAAACGGTCAGCAGGTACGGGGCAATATTTTACATCAATCCCCATTTTGGCGGCTACGTCTGCTAAGGGGGGGAGCGTGGCGGGGGTGTAACTTGGTAGGGGGTCTCCCTCGGTGTCCTCAATGGAAAAAACGGGGGTAGCCTTAAAACCTGTACAAATATGTTTTTCTTTGCCATTTTCATCTTCAACTTTGAAGGTAAGGGGGCTAAAAATAAAAATAGCCTTTGCTCCTTTTTTAACCTGACGTTTTACTTTTTGCCATTGGCGGTAACCTCGGTTGTCTAGTTGCTCGCTTTGGGTAAAGGCCAAAATTTGATTACCGAATGACCAACTAGCGGCGGGGGCGTTTGGGTCTAATTGAAAAGCCAACACATTTACAAAAGCCGATAAATTGTTAGATTTGAATTTTTGTATAACAACGTCCAAGGCGGCTTGGGCCTTGTCTGACAATTTTCTTGTACTCATTATAAGAATCTCCTTATATTATAAATAGAATTTGAATTAAAATATTAAAATAACCTAGCTTGCACGGCGGCGGGATGCCACCGCCATGCTTGTGTGGAAACACCAGCAACTACAGCAACACGCCAAACACCCGACCGCCAACGGGGAAGGCGGGGGGCAGACTGCCCACACCAAAACACAACAACGGGTAAACCAAGACCAGTAGCAAAAGCTAAGGTTGACCATGTGCCCGAAGGGGTACGGCCCGACCGCCAACGGGTGGCGGGGGCAATACCAGAGGGACACGGGCCAGCAGGGAAACCAAACACCAACGCACCGGGGCCAGTGGCCGCACTAGCGGCCACCGCCTTAACCATAGCTTGGGAACGCTGAACCAAAGCGGGGGCGGAATTGTTAGCGGCCTTGAACACTAACGCACCGGGGGCGGCTTGGCGTACCGCTAAATCTGCCCCACTAGCACACCCGACAGCAGGGCGGCGGCCACTGGCGACAACAGAGGCGGCAACCTGCCCCACTAACGAAGCGAAGCGGGGCGGCAATAACCGCCCCCCAGTGAAGCCAACTAAAACAGGGCTACCCACTAGCACACCCCCAAACCTGACCAGCCCAATAAACGGAGCAAGCCACGCACCCCCCCAGATATGGGCAATAATAACCCAAATGTATGCGGGGGATGGGATGAAGGAAGGGAGACAGGCACAGAAACGGCGAAGCCCGCAGGATGGGAACTAACAAACACCCCCACACCTAAACGACCAGCCCAACGACGGGCAAAAGCGGCGGCCCGATGGCGACAGGCAAACACAGCAACCAACACAATACCAGAACGGGAGCGGGTGGAGCTACGGAGCGACACAGCACGGAGGCCACCAGCACGAAAAGCAGAGAAAATCAGGAAACGAACATTTTTTTTACTTGGCATAAACAAACTCCTTTGCTAAAAAATAAAAATAAAATTTACTTATAGAAATCACCATATTTTTTGGGGGCGTGGCAAGTGGCCTCTGCATTGAAAAGGATGGTTAAGGAAACAAAAAAAAATTTAAGGTGGCTAAGTTGTTTTTGGGGTTGATTCCATGACAGGGGCTGGTAACGTGAGGCATGGGGTTTGTTTCTACACCTTACAGTTTTTTGGCCTCAGCGTAGAACCGATTCGATTAACATCAAAAAACTTGCACGGCTGAAAGCCACGCTACAGCAACAACCCTGCGGGCAAGGTCAGCCACACAAACGCCGGGGCAGGGGGAATGGGGGCGACCTGTGGCGTGCCACCAAAAAATATGGTATCGACCTAAAGAATGGTTGTTACTCCTAATGTGGGGTAGGATAGGAGGCGATTGGATACCTGCGGTTTGCCCCGCTTTGGCGCAATCAAAGCGGGTTGCCCCCCACCCTAAAAACCCTGTGGCTCGGACATTGGTGGGGGGCAATAGCTGGTATGGAGTGGGTGGGGTGGATGTGGAGAAGCTGTGGGTAGTATGTTTGGGGGGGGATTTGGTGGCTTTAATAAATATTAGCTCCCACCCCGACATACCAGAGGATAGAAGGAAAATTTGCTTGTGGTTTGAGTAGGGTTGTTGCAGGGGGGGAGGGGTTGCGTGTTGTAGATGATGCGTTTGATGCAACGCCGCTAGGGAAATGGAGACTCGGTGCCTGGGGGGATGTTATGGGTGTTGCTGGTTGTTTAATTATTCCAAATAAAAACAGTGAATAGTGGATGGTGGATGGTGGATGGTGGGTAGTTGATGTTTAATAATTGGGGATTATCTGGTATAATATAGATGAGGATTTTGATAGTAGGGAACGTGTAGGACAAAAAATAGGTTTCTTCCTCCGTGTACCCTCCGTGTTTGTTTGTGGAAAGCTTAAAAATGGCTATTTTTAGCCATACCATTAAAATTAAATTTATAGTATAATATAGACAATGGTTTCTGTTTTGTCGCTTGATGGAGGTAAAAAGTGGCTGGTAAAAATTTAATATTAACTGCTCGGCAAGAGGAGATTATGAGAGCAGTGGCTAAAGGTTTTACTGATGACCAGATTGCTATTGATTTAAATATTAGTATTTGGACAGTCCGCAGTCATTTGGAAAATATTTTCATACACTTGGATGTCAAAAATAGAGCTCATGCAGTAGCCAGATTCTTGGTGCTTGAATTGTGTCAAGTGCCTTTAAATGATTTATTTTAATTTTTTATTTTAATTTTTTAGCCCTTATAACCACAGGAGGTGATTTATGGCTAGAGTACGATATCCATTAGCATCGGTGGAAGCTAGTGGCAAATTTGAAAATTGGGTTTTTGATAAGCGGGGACGTGCTAGAAAATTTGTCCCTCCAACAAACCCGCAGACAATACAACAAGGCAACAATCGGCAATTAACTGGTAGTGCTCAAAATTCTGTGAGTGTAGTTGGTATTACTACTGTAGCAGAGATTAAGAAGTTTATGAGTACTCAAACTATTGCTACTAAAAATGGCGATGCTTTGCAAACATCTCAATGGAACGCCTATTTAGTTAAGCGAATGTTGGGCGATGCCTATACCGAGATTGCCAATGTCCGTACCGCTTATGCGGCCTTAAGTGCTGCTGAGCAAGCCGCTTGGGATACGGAAGCTGCTAATGCGGCATTTGTCTCTTTATCTCCAACATCATTGGCTTATGCTACTGATGCACCAATGACAACTGGCGAACAATTATTTGCGATTGCCAGAACAATCTATTACATGAAAATTTATGGTGTTAATGGTTTACCTGGCGGCACTAATGCTACGGCTTGGGCAACATCTATTGCGGCGTAATTTTGCTAGTTAGGAGGTGGCACACAAAAAGGAAAAAGGTGGTTGGTTATCAACCACCTTTTTTTTATTCGATTTGTGGGTGGCGTTGCAGGTGGCCGTGTGCCGCTTGCGGCATACGGCGGGTGGGGGAGCGACCTGTGGGTAGAACATAAACGCAATAGCTGCCCTTTGCCTAGCCCCGCAGTAAAACACAGCGTTCAGTTGTGTTTTAGCGGGGCGGCAAGGGGCAGGGGTAGGTGCTAGGTGTGTTTGGAGGGGGTTGCTGTTGGTGTTTTTTTTACTGGTGCTGTAGTTACTAACCATTTTGCCACTGAACGGAGTGAAGGGGCAATATGGTGGTGAATTTGGAAAGCTATTTTTAGTGCAAGGGAAACAACCACACATTGGAACAATAAAAAAATGGAGCGTAGCGGAGTTTTTTTGTTGTGGAAATGTGGGTAGGGTAGGAGGGCGGTTTGTTTGGGGGGTGGCTTGTGGCGGGGTTTTGCTTGTGCTATAAGCCACTTACTACCATTTTGCCACTGAACGGAGGTATCGGAGTGAAGGGGCAATATGGTAGTGGGTTTGGAAAGCTATTTTTAGTGCAGGGGAAACAACCACACATTGGAACAATAAAAAAATGGAGCGTAGCGGAGTTTTTTTTGTTGTGGAAATGTGGGTAGGGTAGGAGGGCGGTTTGTTTGGGGGTGGCCTCTGTGCGGAGCTTTGCCACTGCGACCTGTAGCTAGGCCACAAGTTGCCGCTCACGGATAACAAGGGGGCCGTTTGGATGGGGTGGGGATGTTGGTGGCTAGGGGGTTTGGGTGGAGTGGTAACTTGGCGGTAGGCTCGCTTGGGCCTCGGCGGGGCAATGGGGATAGCGGCAAGCTGTGGCAGGGTTGGGGGGATAATTTTTAATGGTTAATAGTTAATTTTTAATTGGGTTGGCTAATTTGGTAAGATAAAGAAAACTTGTTCTAAAGTGGTGGTTGTTTTTTGACATTAGAAATGGGTTATGGTAAAATGTTATTTGTCTAAGGTAGTATATCAATTAATCTATTTTGGATATCTTAGGAGAACTGATGCCAGTAACATTAAAAGCAATTCCCACCATTGTTTTTAATGATTTTAATTGAATATTAGATTACTTGAAGTGATAAAGGGGCTAACAAAAACTAAGGTGGGTAGTTGGCTTTGATTTATCCATTCGAGTTTTTTTATGAGTAAATTGAAGCCATAGCATTAAGCTATGGTTTTTTTAGTTTACAGCATTATTCTTGTGTAAATAAGGATAATAGTATATAATGTTACTAGCTACCCACTACATATTGTGTTTTGTTAGCTGAACCCACTATATACAGTGGTTTATAAAAGAAGGTGATGTGTAATCTTAACAAAAAAATACTGATGAAAGGAGGTGATAAAAGCCAAATGATTAAACAAATAAAATCATTGATAGGTAGATTCATTCGGTATTTAAAAGAAGAAAAAGGCATTGCTAATGTTTTAGCTGCAGCAATGCATCTGTTAGCAGCTCTAGTAAACCTAGCACGCCTTTTTCTAGCGTAATTCAGTAGTAACCCCAAAGCTATTCTCAGTAGCTTTGGGGTATTTTTTTTATTATGAGTACTATATCACATAATGTGAAAAGTGTCAAGATAAATTATACCCCAAAAATCAAAATTTGGTAAATAACGTAAAATGAGGGTTTTTGCCTCGTGGCTAGGCAAAAACTAATGGTATAAAAGAAAACTCCTTTCGCCCACCCATCCCACCCTCTGATTCATACGCGGCTACTGCCTCTAGGGTCAGGACGCGGTTAATTTCAACGTTGATTGTGCCTTTGCCTGCGGTACACCTAAATTCAATGGTGTGGGTTTGCCACATACCGCCGGGGGCGTTAGCTAGGTAGTTTCTAATGTCTAGTTTTTCATTTACGGCTTCGTTGGTTAAGGCCCAAGGACCGTTCAATTCTTCTGTTACGTCAATTCCATTTATAAAAAGTGAAATGTTTTGAGGATGGTCTGTATCACTCAATAAATCATAAATTACTGGATGTGTGTGTCCAGGAATAATAAATTGATGTTTATGGTCTGGTATCTGAACAACGTGGAAATGTTCGAGGATATTGACTATGTGTTGATGGACTGCATCAGCATCAAGGGCATCAAATGTTTCATTGGCACCGGAGCCAACTAAACAAACTTCTCCAGTGGAACTACGCCAGTATAATGTAGTTAAGCCTGTGGTATCTAAGGTTTTGTGTAATACCATTGTGTGTTTGTGCGGTGTCCCGCCTTCTGAGGTAGGGGCAGCTCCTCCACCTGCAGCAGATGTGGCTGTTGTAGCTCCACCATCGGCAGTATTAGTAATAATCTCTTGAGCGGCTTCAAGGGTGGCTATGTTAGTAACCAATGGTTTTGTTTTAAATTTCAAAAAGGCACTATTGATTTCAGCCACTTCCACACCAATCTCACAATCAAATTCGGCAGATTTGGTGGGACTCATTCGCTCGTTGCTAGGGCCTACGGGTGAGTGGGTGAGGGAGCGGAGGGGGTGAAAAGTATCGGTGTGGCCCTCGGCCATTTGAGCGGCTATTTCCTCAACGTCGTTTTTGGGCCAACGGTCGGTGGTGGCTACCAACAGGTTAGTGGTGGCCACACCATTTTGGTCAATGGTGGTGGTGGTTTGGAGAATGATTAGGTCAGCGTCAACGTTGGTGGCAGTGTAGTTGTCAACCACTTCACGATAGACCACCCGAATTAGTTGTGTTGGGTATAGGATTTTATTGAGGCCAACCACTTCCAAGCTGTAACTCTGATACGGCTGGGCGTTGCGTTTGAGTTGCAACAAAGCCTGGTCAAATAAGACATTGGCAGCGTTTTCTAGGTCGGGGTAGCTGTGGGAGATGGGGCCAATGTGTTTGTAGGCTAGGTATTGCTCGATAATGTCATTCTCGTTTACACTTGCATCGTATTGGATGTAGTTTTCTGCGATGTTGAGGGTATAGCCTGCTGGTGGGGTACGGGTGCAGTATTTGAGGGTGAGGCGGGCATCGCCTTTGCCGTTGCCGAAGGGGTAAATGCGATTTACTTGTTCGTAGGAATCTTCATCGACCTTTAGCGATTTGATGAGGCATATTTCTGGCTTATCGTAAATGGCCGCAAGGTCGGTGGCTTGGATAGCTCGCACGTTGGCGGGGGTGGGGGCGGCTATAAAATGAAGGGATTTATAGCCATTGAGGTAGAAATGAATGCCTAAAAGGTCGCAAACGGCGATTAAAGCTTGCAAAACATTCTCTCCAGCAAAACGGGCGTATACTAGCCCTGATACATCGGGGGCTATACTATAGCTCCAGCCATAGGGAGCAAAGTCCATAATGAGCGTTAGGGCCTCATTAATGGGTAAATTGGGAATTTTGAGAAAACCAACAGAACGGGGTTTTAGGTCGCGGATGGTATCTGACCCTGCGATGTGGAGCATTGTTTGTTTGCCTGCCACAGAAAAGCCTACCCCATCAATGATACCGCCCCCACCAAACTCGGTGAGTTGGTCGTTTAGGATACCCCAAAATCGCCCTCGTCGTTTGTTGCGGATAAGAGTAGCTCGTGGGTCTGCGGCTGGCATCTGTTGCTCAAAATCCCCAGCACGGTCCATTGCGGTGGTGATTTTAAGGCTGGTGGCGGTGGTGATGGGTCCATCACCTTGTTTTTCATCATCTTTATTAAGTATATCGGTCCAAAATTCCATAATTATATCCATCCATCGTAGTAGTTTAGGTAAATGTCTAGGTCTGAGCCATCAAAGGTAATTTGGATTGTGTTTGAGCCTTCTTCAATACGCAACCAATCAGCTAGGCGGTGGCTAGAGCCAAGGTTGAAATTAAGATAATCATCGGCTCCATTTTTGTGGATGGAGCGAATACCGCAGTCAAGAATCAGGTTATCGGTGGCGGCTAGGGTGTTGGTGTAAAGTAGCTCGGTTTGGTCGGTTTTGGTGATGGTCAAGCTGGTGGTAGCGGTGGCGGTGGCGGGGACGGTGATTAGGATTAGAGCATTATTAATGTAGCAATTGCCTTGGTTAGTGGCGGTGATGGTGGCCGTACCCCCACTAAATGACCCGCCTTGGCTGATTTGATTCGCTCCGTACCAGTTGGGCGATAGTATCTCAAAGGAGATATCAATCTCGATAAGGTTGCGGTGTTCGCTGGTGCGTGTGGCAAATACGCCCAAACACCTAGCCCACGTCCAATCCTCTCGACCGTTGTTCCACTTACGCCACAGTTTTTGGCGTTGGCCGCGAAATGACCGCAAATGCTCAAATTCGGCCTGATTGAAAACAACCCGACTTATGGACAATGTAAGCGGGCCACGGGGGGCAGTTTCAAAACCTGTGGGGTCAAAGTTGCCCCCGCCCGGTAACTGGATGGTGGGGGCAACTGCTTGGCCTGTAGAAAGGTCATCGGTGGGGCGGGCGGTGGGTAGGATGGTGGAGCCAAATTTATAGAAATAATACATTAGCGTAGCCCCCTACTTCGCAGGGCCCGTAGCACTCCGTTGGCGGTGGCGTTGGTGACGGTGTTGGGGTCGCCGTTGCCAACGTGGACCACTATTGCACCAGATTCAAATACTACATTTTGACCTGGGGCTTGGGTAGAAGCTGTGGCCGGTGCGTGGCCTCTATTTTGAAGGTTACCCGGTGTCCAGTTGGCAATTGCCCCTTGTACCTTTTTCTGCCCTTCACCCAAGCGATTGACAAGGCCCGTGACCATATTGCCCCCGACCAGCTTCTCCATTGCTCCGCTAACTAATGAGCGACCTGCAACTAACCCTCTAACAATGCCCCCGACCATATTATTACCCAAGAGTTTTTCGGTAACGGTTGAGGGGGAATTGATACCTAGGAATCCTTTGGCTGAATCCAATGCGGCTTGGGCCGCTCCAGTGGCAGCGTCTTCGATGAGGCTGATGCCGTTGCTGATGCCTAAGGCAATGCCCTCGATGATACCCCAGCCTACGCTGGCCCAGTCGGTATTGAAGATAAAATTGATTAGGTTGGCGATGGCGGTGTCCATTAGAGATATGAATGTGGCCCCGATGCCTGCTAAAACATCAGCGATTAAGGCCCAAACCCCGTCCCAAACTTCTCGCAATTTTTCACCAAATAGATGCCAATCGCCACTGAAAGCGGCTTGGAACATTTGGAAGTAGGATTTAATGATGGGGAATACCCGCTCAATAATGGCTTGTACCCCTGCCCAAGCCATATTCCAAGCAGTGGTTAGGGCGGGGAGGGCAATGTCTACAATCCAAGCAAAAGCTTCGTCAATGGTGGGTTGAACGTTGGCTTGCCACCAAGCCACAAAGGTGGCGGTTTTGCCTTGTATATCCCCCCAATTGTTAGCCCAAGCGGTGGCTAGAGCCACTACCCCAGCAACTACCAAACTAATGGGGGCGGTAAAGGCCATAACAGCCAGCCCAACGGCTCCCAAAACAGGCAAGATAATATTCATATTATCGGCCATCCACTGCCAAGCTTGGGAGAGTAAGGGGAGGATCGCCGTGGCTAACTGTCCAGCCCATTCGCCGATTTGGATGAGTCCTGGTATTAATTGGGCTAGAATGGGCTGTAGGAGAGATTGGAGGGCGGGCCAGCCTTCATTTATGAACCAATTGCCAAAATTGGTGAGGGCGGGGAGAATGGTATTGGTAATCCAGCCCTCTAAGGTGGCAATGGCATCGGGTAGGACAACGGCTAACCAATCACCAAACATAACTAGGTAGGGGATAGCAAGGCTCATAGTTGTGGCGATTAGGTCGCCTAGTGGCAATAGAGCAGTGATGGCGGTACGTTTGAACGTTTCCCACGCTGGGCCTAATCCTTGATTAACTGCTTCGCCTGCGGCTTTGGTTGCCCCTTCGAAGCCTTGTAAGGCATTTTGAGCAGGGTCGAGGGCTAAAATAACTTGGGGGCCTAGATTCTCCCATAATGAGCCAAATAAAGCAACGCCAATTTGATTTTGTAGAACTGGGTCCTCAACCTCTTGTAATTTTTGAATGACTTGGCTCATTGCATCGGCGCCAGTGAGACTACCATCCGATAGGCCACTTAAAAATTGCTTGGCTGGATTATCTGCACTTTCTAAACTGGCCTCAATTTGAGCGATATTGGCTACTAAATCATCTTGAATGGCGGTGAGGGCTGCTACTTGGGAGCCGTTAGCTTCCATTTCTGCGGTGGCGTTGGCAAAGGCTGATTCAAGTTCAGCTATTTCGTTTTTTTTGTGGGTGATGCGGGCCATCGCTTCTTCAAAGGTAACAAGCCCCCCACTGCCCCCACTGCCTGTAGCTGCGTTTGCGGCTTGCTCGATGGCACGTAGTTGGGGTTCGATGGTTAGGTCCCGTTCTAGGCTGATGCGGTCCATCTGCGTGTTGATGGCTTCTAAATTGGCTTTAGCGGCATCGTAGGCATCTGTGCCTTTGACGGTATCTAATAAGGCTAGTTTGGCTTGTTTGGCTTGCATTTCTAAATCAAATAGTTGATTGTCAAATGCTTCCATACCTGCCAAATTGGGGCTGGCAAGCCCTTTTAGCTCTTGTTGTGCATCTTTTAAAGCTCGGCCTAGGTCATCAACCACTTGCTGACTGGCCGCATACGCTCCTTCAGCATTTTCTAAAGCGGCTTGGTTTTCGGCTAAGGCAAATGTAGTCTCTCCTAGTTCATTTTGCAGGTCGACAATCTCTTGATTGCCCTCGCCAACGGCTACAAATAATTCATTTAGGGCATCGGTGGTGGTATCGCTACCGTCAACGATTCTGATTTGAAATTCTTTGACTGCATCGGCTACTACATCAAAATTCATTGCACCAGCATTGAGGCCACTTTCTAAAATGCCAAAGAATTGCTGTGATGAAAAACCTGCTTGGTCAAAAACAATGGCATATTCGTTGACTGTATCGAGCAGGTCATCGGCGGGGTCGCCGGTACGCTGAATGACAGCCGTAATCATATCAAAGGTGGCGGTGGATGTATCGCCAAATGTTTCCATGGCCGTGTCAACGGCTCGGACACTCTCGCCAATGTCCTTGTCAAAAACCTTGCGTAGAATTAGGCCATCGGTGGCAATGTTTTCTAGTTCGTCCCCGGTGGACTGGGTAATCGACTTGACGGTGCCCATGGCATTGGCAACGTCGGTTAGGCTATCGCCTAGATTTTTATTGAAGATATCGACAGTGGTATCGCGAAACTGTGACATCTCTTGCGTGGTGGCTCCGGTGCGGGCTTGGATGAGATTCATAGAATCGCTCAATTCCAATGAGGTATTGGTAATTGATGCACCCAAGGCACCCAAGGCAACAACGCCAGCCCCAGCGGCCCCAATTAGACCAGTTTTTATGGCTGAACCTAGGGCAGAAAATTTATTTTTAGCCTGGTTAACCATTGTGTTGGCGCTATTGAGACCACTGTGGAGGCCGTCTAATTTTGTGCCTATGCTGATGAATAGTGTGCCGATTGTAGACATATTATTTAAAATGGATAAAAGGACACAAAATGAATGGCTGCCAAAGGTATTTTGTGTCCATTGTTATGAGTATGCTTGCATAAAGACATTGAGCAAGGCCATTTGTTGCTCGATGCTTTGCCCTGCTTCAGCTTCGGTTTGGTTTGATAAACCAAAGTGAGGCATAAAATCTGCGGGGGTAAATGGCTCTGGGTGTTGCTCTGGGTCGCGGTGGGCGTTGGCGATGGTGCAGGCGATGATGGCCGCTCTTAAATCGGCTCGCTCATCGCCGAATGGCTCGACTTGAGCGTAGGCTTGCCATTCGGCTAGTTCGTGGCTACTGATGCGTTGTAAGCCCCATGCAACTGAGGGCCAGCCCAATTCCCTAGCTAATCTAAAGTAGAATCGTCGCTCTGGCCTGCGGTAAAATTTTCGGTCATTTCCTCAATATCTTCTTGTTTCATGCCACAGAGGCGCATGGCAACGCTAAAGATACGGTCGAGGGCTGCAGCAGATTTTTTAGTAAGGGCGGGTATATCGCCGGGGACGTAGGTCCGTTTACCTCGTCTAAATTCGTATTTATCGGGGGTAAACATCAGGTTGCCTTGTTCATCTACTACGGTGCGGGCCACTAATCTGGCTCTGGCATCCTGGGTAGTGATTTTTGATTTTTTGCCGTCGCGGTTGGTGATAAAATCTTCAAAAGCGTCTCGTTCTGCACCCGTGAGGGTTTTTACACGGACAACACACCCCCCCCATTCGGGGATTACGACATCTTCTATGGGTAAATCGTTGGCTCCTAAAATATCATTTCTGTTTAAGTACTTTACTGTTTCTTTTGGTGTTTCTTTTGACATTATTTTCTCCTAATGGTTAATAGTTAATGGTTAATAATTAATAATTAATGGTTAATGGTTTTGCCCCCTCTAAATCCCCCCCAAAGGTAGGGACTTTTAAATTAGGTTATGGAGCGGGGGGGGTGATGGAAAAATTGGCTGTGCCTGTGATTCTTAGGCTAATTTTGCCTTGCCATTCTTTTTCTTGTTCAGCCCCCATGCCAAATTTTTGTACGTAGGCATCAAATGTCCACGTTGATTTTAAATCATCTGGGTAAACTAGCTGATAGGCTAACAACGTTTCGTTGTTGTGAGCATGTAACAACCCGCCTGGGTTATGGGCATGAGTAACTTGATTCATATCCAAACCTATTTGTAATTCAAGAACTTTCTTCTTCTTTTTACCAGTAGGGGTATATACCTCATCGCCATTATTTGCATCATTCCCCGTAACTTCAACCATTACCAATTCACTTTCAAATTCGCCCACTTTTTGGACTTGGGCAACAGTAGTAAATGTGGGGCTGGAGTTTTTCGGGGCAGAACCAATTTTTAGTTCTACTCCAAAACCGCCTGTGTAACTCATAATTTTACTCCTTGTATAAAATCTTAAAATCTACTGAAATTTTGTCTATATTTGTTTTCCCGGAAAACGCATCGTGTGTGTTTTGCCAAAATGTTCCGTGTATCTCTACGCCTCCCGCTCCGCCCATTATGCCTGTAAATCCGTTTAGGGCTTGTTTGATGGCGGTAGCGGTATCTTCGGCTTGGGCGTGGGTGCCGTGGCAATCAAATTGAAAGCGGGCGGTGTTGAGGTCGCCGGGGCCATCGTGGGCCATAAGGCCAGCGTCACTGATGCGGCGGTAGGTGATGGCGGGGTAGGTTGGCTCTTGGGGTAAGCGACCGGGGTACATACGACCGTTAACCAAATTTTTTAGATGGGCAAATAGTGCTTGCTTGATGTTCATTCTAAATTTAGCTTCTGCTTCAGTTGCCTGGCTATCTCGGCTTGCACTGCATCCGCAGTAGTATCGAGGGCGGGGCGTAGGAAGGGTTGAGCCTCTAAACCAACGGAATAGTCGACATTGCTAGCAAATTGGTCAAGGGTAATTTGGAGGGCCTTGGCTTCGTCAGGGGTGATGTGGTGGGGGCTAGTTCCAAATTCAAAATATATACCCCAAAATAGCTCTTTATCGGGTCCGACTTTGACTACGGCCTCATCTGATGTGGTGGTAACTGGCTCTTTGAGCATACCGTCTGCTAGTTTTTTGCTGGTTTGAGCAGCTTTTTTAGCGGCCTCAGCTCGGGCTATTTCTGCCCCGGCCATTACTGCATCGGTGGCAACATCAGTGGCTTTTGCTCCAATTTGCCTTAATTTGGCTATAATTTCGTCTGTGCCTTCAATTTTTAGGCTAAAATCATTGCTCATGGCCCTCTATCCTCTCACAATATAAGTGAAATTCCTTGCCTCGCCCATTGATGTCCTGTATTGAGGTAATATTGAAGACTTGCCCCTTGAATAAAGCTCTCATTTTGGTTGTTATCTCCCCTCTATAGCGGGTTTTAATGAGGGTGGTGTTTTGGGCAAGTACTTGGTTATCCTCGCTACTGTGGCCCTCCTTACCCACCAGTGGCTCAACACTAGCCCAAATTGTGGTTAGGTCAACCCAATTTTGTTGGGGTTGGCCGTAGCTGTCTTGTGGATCAACAGCGTGTTGAATGGTGACGCGATGGCGGTATCTGCCTGCGGGCATTAGGCTACCTGATTTCTAATGGGTGGGATGCGGTCGATATTGATAATGCTTTGAACCGCAAAGGGGACGGTGCGGAGGTTTATTGGTAGTGTGGCCTCTCTATTTTCGTACCAGTGAGCGACCATCAAGAGGATGGCTTGGCGATAAAGTTGGGGGACGGCATCGGCTGTGTCCCCATAACCAGCCAGATATTCAATTTGGACTGGCAAGCCAAGGGCAAGACTGGTGCTAGGCCAAGATTGGCTATAAGCTGGTATAATTTCGCCCGGTTCACACGCTGAAATAACGGTATAATTAGCTGATTCTACTATCACTGTTTCCCCACTTGAGGTTAGGTAGGCTACATTAGAAACGGATTGTAGCGGGGGGTGAGGGAGTTGGATGGTTTGGGGCCAACCGGGGAGGCTGAGTTTCAAGGTTTGGGTGATGAAGCTCCGTCGGGTGGCTAGCTCTAGCCACTGCCTAGCGGCGATGATTAAGCTGGTGATGAGTGAATCTTCATCAGGATGGTCGATGCGGCAGTGGAGTTTTGCTTCAGCTAACGTGACTGGCTCAATAGTTGGTGGTGAAATCATTTGCAGAGACATAGTTAATAATTAATGGTTAATTTTTAATTATACTGCTTCATCAGGGCTAATAGATAATGTAGCGGCTTGGGCGGTGGTGGTGTTGGCATCTAGGTTGGCTCGGCGGAGGCTGTAGCGAATAGCCCAAATTGATTCGATGGTGGTGGTTGTGGTGGGGCGTACTACCACTACTCTCAAATAACGCTTGGTGGGACGGTAAACGTCTACAACAAAGTCGGTTTGGGTGCCATCGCTGAGGGTGAGGGTGTCGGGGAGGTCGATGGCATCGGATAAGTTGGGT
>Ga0224496_10000228_pt1 | contig 40908 bp, 32 predicted proteins | sample SF_Jul11_sed_USG_2_FD_168127 | JGI IMG/M metagenome (GOLD analysis project Ga0224496, IMG submission 168127) | Sediment microbial communities from San Francisco Bay, California, United States - SF_Jul11_sed_USGS_8_1 | ecosystem: Environmental > Aquatic > Marine > Sediment | place: USA...
GGCGCGGCGCTGGCGCCGATCCCGCATGCGCGCCGGGCCGACGTATTCCACCGTCTCGTACTGCTCGGTCTCGACCATGCGTCCCAGGCGCTTCAAGATCTCCGAAATCCGGCCAATCTCGCGCCGCACCGCGTCGATGCGCTCGTACTCCACCGCACAATCGCGCTCGTCCGCCAGCACCTCCACCTCACGCTCCAGCAGAGCCAGCTGATTCACCATCACCGCCAGGGGATTGTTGATCTCGTGCGACAGACCGATGGCGACCTCTCCGAGGGTGGCGAGCTTGTCCTTGCGCAGGATCTCGCGCAGATCCTTGGCGAAGCCGATGGTGCCGTTCTCGCACCCGGCTTCGTCGTAGAGGAGCGTGCCCGTGATCGCCACGGGAATCCGCTCGCCGTCCTTGGAGAGAAACGTGGTCTGGAAGGTCTCGACGACTCCTTCGCCCCCGTTGTCGGGCCCGCGCATCGCCTTCATCACGCGCTTCGCCTCTTCGAGGTCGGGATACAGGCGTGCCACGTAGAGGCCCAGCACCTCTTCCGACTTGTAGCCGAGGATGCGAGAGGCGCCGTCGTTGTAGTACACGACGTTGCCTTCGCGATCGGTCGCGATGACGAGATCCGTCGACCGCGCGATGAGACGCTCGAGCTGCTCCTTCGAGAGCCCCATGATCTACATCCTACTCCCTTCGCGTCGCACGCGCCGCGCCCAGCTCTCGCCGGGCGCGCGCTCAGGCGATGCGCCGTTCCGCGAGCCAGCGCTCCGCGTCGATTGCGGCCATGCAGCCCGTCCCGGCTGCCGTCACGGCCTGGCGGTAGGTCGGATCCATCACGTCTCCGCAGGCGAAGACGCCCTCCACGGAGGTGCGCGTCGAGCCGGGCGAGACGCGCACGTAGCCGGTCTCGCCGAGGGCGAGCTGATCCTTCAGGACCGCGGTGTTCGGCTGGTGTCCGATCGCGATGAAGAGCGCCTCGACGGGGAGCTCGCGCTGCGCGCCCGACTGCACGTCGCGCAGGCGTACGCCGGTTACGAAATCGTCACCGAGCACCTCCTCCACGATCGAGTTCCAGACGAAATCGATCTTCTCGCTCGCGCGCGCGCGATCCTGCATGATCTTCGAGGCGCGCAGCGCTTCGCGGCGATGGATCACGCTGACCCGGCTCGCGAATCGCGTCAGGAAGAGCGCCTCTTCGAGGGCCGTGTCGCCGCCGCCCACCACCGCCATCGCCTTGCCGCGGTAGAGCGCGCCGTCACAGGTCGCGCAGGCCGATACGCCCCGATTCTGCAGGCGCTTCTCCGACTCGAGGCCAAGCCAGCGCGCCGACGCGCCCGTGGCCACGATCACCGCGTCGGCGCTGAGCGCGCGCGACGCCGTGCGCAGTCGGAAGGGCCGGGCGTCGAGCTGAATCTCTTCGACGTCTTCCAGCAGAATCTCGGCGCCGAAGCGCTCCGCCTGCTGCTTGAAGAGCTCCATCATCTCGGGGCCCGTCACGCCGTCCGGAAAGCCGGGGTAGTTCTCTACCTCGGTGGTCAGCATCAGCTGACCCCCAAATTGGATTCCGGCGGCGACGAGCGGAGCGATCTCTGCTCGCGCCGCGTAGATGGCCGCGGTGTAGCCCGCAGGGCCACTTCCCACGATTACGAGTTTGCGGTGCTCTGTCTCGGTCATCGCCCCGACTCGCCTTGCTGGCTCAGCAGCTCGTCCAGCTTCCCGCTCCGGTTCAGCGCCGCCAGATCGTCGTATCCTCCGACGTGCCGTTCTCCGATCCAGATCTGCGGCACGGTGTGCTGACCGCTGCGCTCCATCATTTCACGGCGGCGATCCGCATGCGCAGCGACGTCGATCTCCTCCCACGCGCATCCCTTCGACTCCAGCAGCTGCCGGGCGGCGTGACAATAGGGGCACGATCTCGTCGCATACATGGTGATCATCGCAATCGAAGGCGCTGGACGCTCCGTCTCGGCGGACGCTTGGGCTCCCGGGCTCCGAGCCGTAAAGGAGCCGCTGGGTCGCGGGCGGCGCTGCTGCCCTGAGGCCGCAGAATCTACGCTCGGCGCCGCGCCCCCGCCAGGGTCAGAGCGGCTCGGTAATCGGAATGTCCTCCCACATGAGCTGCAGGAAGGTTCCGATGAAGAATGACATGAACGTCATGATGAAGATGGCGGCCGGGAAGGTGTAGAACGGCTCGAAGCCCACGATTCTCGGCAGCTCGCCCAGGAAGGGAGGCAGCCACTCGCGCAGCTGTTCGACCGAGGCGGGTGCGGGTCCGCCGGACCAGTTCCGCGCGGCCATGAAGCTTCCCAGCATGCCGGTAAAGAGCAATCCGATCCCCGCGGCCTGCAGCACTCCGAGCAGGAAGATCTGACGCGCGCGCCAGAAGGCGAGCTTCGTGTCGCCGAGCCGGTACTGGACTTCCACGTACAGGTACAGGAGCGTGGTGGCTCCCAGCACCACCGCGATGCTGACGAGCGTGAACCAGGGTTGGTTGGCCAGGCTCCAGACTTCGTCGATGAAGAAGATGGGCAGATAGCCCACGGTGATGCCGGCGGTGATCCGGGGAACCGAGGTGTGGAAGAAGGTCAGGTCCCGGCGCCACAAGAAGCGGTAGAGAAGGAACCAGAGCACGGCAATGTCCGCGGCCACGAGCTCGGCCGCGCAGAGCGCGTCGAAGAGCAGGGGCGCGCGCTCGTAGAAGAAGGCGCCCGTCACGAACGGCGCGAACAGGCAAGCGAGTGCGAGCACGTAATTCCGCGTGCGGTGCCTCGAGAGCGTCCGGTCCGCATCGACCACCTCGTTGCGCAGGTTGTCCGCGTGTCGGATGACCGCGGCTGCGTGATGAATGTCGTACTGCCGCAGGAACCACTCCTCGAGCTTCGCCAGCAGACGCAGGCAGTTCCGATTCCCGATCCGCCTGAGGAAGGGGGTCAGCTCTCGGCCGCGCGACACGCGCGTGCATCCGGGCCGGCTGATCGCCCTGCGCACCTCCTCTTCGCGCGTGCCAAAAGGCGATCCCTCCATCTCGAAGGCACCGTTCGCCTCGTCGAGGCAGCCTTCTTCGATCCAGCGATAGAAGGCGCGCTCCGCGAGCCGCACGGTGCAGCGATTCACCGTGTCGACATCGCCGCTCTCCAGCGTGTGGAAGAAACCGCTCTCCGACAGATCGTCGGACGGATCGATCGGATCCACGGTCCCCGCGACGTAAGCCGCGACGTAGCCGGGATCGACGCGCCGCTCGAGCAGCGCCAGCAGAACGCGGTGCGCGATCTTGCGCAGGTGCAGGACGGCGAGCCGCAAGCCCGGTCGATCGTCACCCAGGCGCTCGCCCGCAAAGCGGATCACGATCTGCGCCAGGATCGCCACCTCCTCGCAGACGCGCGCCAGGCGCTCGCGGGAGAGCCGCGGCTCGCGCTCGAGTCGGTCGATCAGCTTCTCCAGGTAGCGCGGAATCGCGATCACCAGTCGGGAGACGAGAACCTGCGCGTCCCGGCGCTGCGCCTCCGGAGAGAGGAGGCTGGGCTTGCGCGACAGGTCCACGAGCTGCAGGTAGATCTCCGCCGGATCGTGGCGATCGGCGCGAAAGGAGAAGGTCTCGGGGAACAGTCGCTTGAAGCCGGCGCCGCGATCGCACTCGAAGCGGATCTCGCGCGCATGGAATGCGTAGGTGAAGCGCAGCGTGAGCTTGAGGCGCTCGACCCGCAGCTCGAGACGATCCAGCGTCGGAGAAGGTTGATTCACTTCATCCGTCAAAGTACGGACTGCTTCGACTTCTCGCCCGATTCGTAATATTCCTCGACGCGCCGCGCCAGCTCGCGGACATGCGCGGGCGGTTCGCCCGCGAGAGGCCAGCGCGCCGCCGCGATCCGCATGCGATCCTGGAGCACCTGAGCATCGGGAAGCTCCTCGTGCGCCATGGCGTCGTCGACGTCGAGCCAGTTCTCGATGGCTGTGCGCGTGCGCGAGATGCGCTCGGCGAGGGTGCTCATGCCCGGCGACTCGATGTGCGAGGCCTTGATCTGTTCGGCGAGCTGCGGCAGCTGACTGTGCACGCGCTCGAGCTCGGCGCGCAGCGGCCCCTCCACCTCCGCGAGCTCGCCGACCAGATCGTAGAATCGACGCTGCAGCGGCTCGTGCGAGACCTCGCGAAACAGGATCACGCGCCCGAAGGGATCGCCAGCTTCGTCGGCCAGGTCGTGGGTCTTCACGCGGAAACGGTGCCCGCGGACCTCGACGTCGTAGTGGTTCACCTCTTCGTCGCCCGCCACGGCGATCGCGGCGGCACCGATCGCGTCGAGTCCGTGCTTCTCGAGCACCTCCTTGAGCGGCCGCCCCCGAGCGTTCGTCCCGAGCGAAAAGAAGTCCCGAGCGGGGCGGTTCACCGCCTGGATGACGCCGCTCTCGTCCACGGCGATCGCCCCCGTGTCGAGCTGATCCATCACGGCGCGCAACAGATGGTTCACGCGCTGCAGATCCGTGAGCAGCCGATCGTTCTCGATCATCAGCCGGTGGTGCGCGACGGCCTGCTTCATCAGCTGCTTGAGCTGCTCGGACTCCCACGGCTTGGTGATGTAGGCGTAGACGTGCCCGTCATTGATGGCCTGGATGATCGCCTCCATGTCGGAGAATCCCGTCAGGATCATACGGACCGTGGAGGGGTGGCGCTTGCAGACCTCCGCTACGAAATCGACACCGCTCATGTCGGGCATGCGCTGATCCGTGAGGACCACCGCAAAGGGCTCGTTCTCGTCCAGGATTTCGAGGGCGCGGCGCGCACTCGTCGAAGTGAACACCTCGTAATCGTCCTGGAACGTGTAGATCATCGTCTCGAGGATGGCTTCCTCGTCGTCGACGACCAGGATCTTGGGCAGAGAAGCTTTCATGGGTACGACGCTCGCAGCTTGACGCGGGGCCGGCCTAGGATACCGCGACCCGTGCCGGCGGCGCCCGCGCAGCTTCCTGCGCGGGCGCTGCGCATCAGTAGCGCGCGTACTCGATCAGGCGGTCCACGGACCGCCCCCAATCGCCTTCCCAGCGCTCGGCGACCACCTCGCCGGGACTCACGCCGAGCTCGAGCTGCTCGAAGATCGGATCCAGGAAGTTCGATTCGTCTGCGTCGATCACGCCCGCGTGGCCGATGCGCCGCAGGCCGTCTCGCGAGATCACCGCCAGCTCGCGGGCGAGCTCGATCACCGGCACCGCGCCGTAATGAGCCCCGAGTCCGCGGCGCGCCACGTCCGAGCGCACGGCGTCGCGAACCTCGAAGTCGTAGCGATCCACCAGATCCCAGGCCCGCGATCGCGCCGTGGCGTCGTACAGGACGCCCTTCCACAGGGCCGGCAGCGAGCACGTCAGGCCCGGCGGCACCGCGTCCGCACCGCGCACCTCGATCCACTGCTTCAGGCGTACGTCCGGAAACAGCGTGGTCAGGTGCCGATCGAAATCCGCGAAATTGGCGGGACTCCCCTCGAAGCCATCGCGCAGGAAGCAGCGGAAGGTCATCCCCTTCGCCTCGTGATACGCGCCGTTGCGGACCACGAAGAACATCGGCACGTCGAGCGCCCACTCCACGTAGCGGCGGTAGCCGAAGTCCGATTCGAACACCATCGGCAGCAGTCCGGTGCGATCGGGGTCCGTGAACTGCCACGCATACATTCTGCGCGACACGAAGCCGTTCGTCTTTCCCTCGGACAGACTCGAGTTGGCGAAGATCGCCGACACGATCGGAGAAATCCCCGTCGCGACGCGCATCTTGTCGACCATGTCGGCTTCGTCCGCATAGTCGAGATTCGCCTGCACCGTGGCCGTCGCGAACATCATCTCGAGCGCGAGCGCGCCGCGCGTCGGCAGATAGCGCTGCATGATCCGGTAGCGCGCCTTCGGCATCACGGGGATGCGGTCCACGGTGTGGAGCGGATTCATGCCCAGGCCCAGCCATTCGATGCGCAGCGGCTCGCACACCCTCTTCATCAGCGCCAGGTGCGCGTGGAACTCCGCGCACGTCTCGTGGATCGTGCGCAGCGGCGCTCCCGACAGCTCGAACTGCCCCCCGGGCTCGAGGGTGATGCTGGCCCGCCCCTTCGTCAGCGCGATCGTGTTGCCGGCCTCGCCCACGCGATGCCAGTCGCCCTGCTCCGCGATGCGCTCCAGCACGGCGCCGATGCCGCGCTCGCCCTCGTACGGAATCCCGGCGTGGCTGTCCCCGTAGAGCCCGATCTTCTCGTGCTCCGTCCCGACGAGCCACTGCTCGGGGGACTTCTCGCCCTCGCGCAGATAGTCGACGAGCGCCTCGACGCCCTCGATGCTCGCGAGGCGATCGCGGCCGCCCGGCACGCTGTCGTCGCGTTCCTGGCTCACGGACCCACCGCCGGGCACTGCGCATCGATCACGGCGCGCACGCCTCTTCCAGAAATCGCTCGAGGAGCTCGCCCAGCGCCTGTTCGATCTCGCCTTTGGCGTCGAAGGGAAAGCTGCGGCAGGGCCCCTCGGTCTTGCCCGCGTGGAAGGGGCCCACCAGGGTCACCTGCCCGCGACTCTTCGCCGTCACCACCGCCCTGCAGCGGCCGCGCGCGAGATCGAACTCGACGGAGCGCAGATGCTTGTCGTCGATCCGCGTCTCGCCGAGAGCCACGCGCAGGTGAGGCGCACCGGAGGCGGCAGCTGCGGCGTGGAAGCGATCCAGGGCCTCGGCCACCCGCGCGCGCAGCGCCTCCGCGCAGCCTCGCGCCACCTCCAGCTGCCCCGCATGGGCGGCCTCGCGCGCGCCGATCTCTCGGCCCAGCGCCTCCAGTCGGCGGACCAGATCGCTCGAGGACTGCGCCGGGGCGGAACTCGACATGCGGCGATGCTCGCACATTCGGCAGACCGGTTCGACGCCGGGGCCTAGAGTGCGGCGTCCTCCGCGGCGAAGAGCGTGCCGGCGTCGAGCTCCGCCATGAGCAGGGCGCTGGCGGTCCGGAAGGTGGGCTGGAGCTCGTCCGGCACCGGCCTGCCGCTCGGCGTGCGCAGGCGCGCGGGATTCACGTACTGCCCGTTCTTGGCGATGCGGAAGCACACGTGCGGACCCGTGGCGAGGCCAGTCTGGCCTACGTACCCGATCACCTGCTTCTGACCCACCTTCTGCCCGACCTTCAGATTCTTCGCATAACGCGACAGGTGCGCGTAGTACGAGACATATCCGTTCGCGTGGCGGATCTTCACGAGATTGCCGAAACCGCCCGCGCGGGCCCGGTAGATGACTTCTCCGTCGGCCACCGCCCACACGGGGGTCCCCGTCGGCGCCGCGTAGTCGATGCCGTGGTGCGGGCGCGTGATCTTGAGGATGGGGTGGTGCCGCGCAGCGCTGTAGCTCGAGCTGACTCGGGCGTGGCGCAGCGGGGCCATCAGGAACTGACCCTCGACCGAGGTGCCGTCCGGGCGGTAGTAGCCGCCGCGCCCCTCTTCGGACTCGAAGTAGACCGCGGTGTGCGAGCCGGCGGTGCCGTCGTAGCGCGCCGCGAGAATTCGGCCGGGCCGGACATAGCTCTCGCCGCCGTCGTCCTCGGCGCGGTAGAGCCGCTCGTAGAGCACCTGGAAGCGATCGCCGGGCTGGACCGAGCGCTGGAAGTCGATGTCCCAGGCAAAGACGTCGGCAAAGTCCCGGGCGAGCTGTCCGCTCTCCCCCAGGTCCGTCACGGCCTTGTAGAGCGTGCTCACCACGACACCCGCCAGGCGCTTCGGGTGCGGGACCAGCTCGATCTCCTCGTGCAGCGCCGTGAAACCCTCCCCGTCGCGCACGATGCGGAAGCCTTCCGTGGTCGAAGTGCGGTAGCGGAACTCCATCAGCTCTCCGGCCGCGTCCAGCGTCAGCCAGAACTCGTGTCCCGGGCGCGCGCGGCGGAAATTGAAGAGCGGTCGCATCTCCGCGTCGATCCGGTTCACGATCTCGGTCGCGACGCCCAGCGCGCCGAGCGCGCTGCCGAGCGTCTGCCCCCGATCGAGTCGCCCCGCCACGATCCGGTCCGGCGGCGGCGGAGGCTCCGGCGCCTCGAGGAGCGGGGGCGCTGCCGTCACGGGAGGCAGCGGGGGCACCACCGCAGCGACCGCCAGCCGCTCATTCGGCGCACTCCCGGCGCGCGAGAACTGGGCGGATGAGAGCGCCACCGCGGCAATCAGCAGCACGGGCACCAGCAGCCCCCCGACCGAGAGCAGGCGGCGCAGTGAGCACGATCTGAGCTTCTGGAACCGGCGGACGGGCGGACCGCTCTGCATCGACTTCTCCTGGAACGACTGCCGCGCGACGAGAGCTATCCCGGTCCGCAGCCGTTGCAACGCATCCATTCGCTTCGGGGACGACTCTGCTCCGGCGTGCGGTTGGCTACGACCGCCGCCAGACCCATCGGGGACCGCCGCGGGCTCGCCGTACTCCGTGGCGTCCGTGACGATCCTCGAGCTGGCTGCGGAACCCCCCCCGGCAATACGTCGGCAACACTACCTGCGCACCGCTGGATTTTCATCCAAAAAAACGAGTGCCCCGCCCCCCCGGGATCGAGCCGGTCGGCGCCCGGGCCACCTCAGCGCAGCGCCTGGATCGCCGCGTGCACCGACTCGAAGAGCGGCTCGACCTGCTCCAGCTCCAGGCACGAGAAGGCGATCCGCAGGTCCGACCCGCCGGCCGCGATCACGCCGCTGCCGTGGCGCTCCAGCAGCTCGACGCGCACCGCTTCCGCCTCGACGCCCTTGGCGCGCAGGCACATGAAATAGCCGCTGTTGAACGGGTAGACGTCCCAGCTGTCGCGGAAGCGCTCGGCGTGCACCACCCGGTGCACGGCCTCGGCGCGCGCGCGCAGCGTCTCGTGCTTGTCCTTGCGCTCCTGCTCGAGCGTCGAGGATTCGAGCGCCTTGCGCACCAGGCTCTGGGAGAGCTGCGAGACGTTCGAGATGCCGCCGCGAATGGCGCCGCGCAGCTTGGCATCGAGCACGGCGCACACCGCCTCCGCCGTGTCCGCCCGACCGGGACCCACCGTCAAGAAGCCACAGCGCAGGCCCCAGACGAAGAGCTCCTTGGTCGCGCCGTCGAGCCGGAGCGCCAGCAGATTGGGGTGGAGATTGGTGAGGGACGCGAACAGCGACTCGGTGCGGCTGGGCTCGCCGAGGTGGTAGAAGAGGCCGAAGTAGGCGTCGTCGAGCACCACCAACAGCCGCGTGCCGCGCTCGGCCTGGCGGAGCAGCGCCTCGACGATGGCCTCGCCCTCCGCCTCGTTCGGCATGTAGCCGGTCGGGTTGTTCGGGAAGTTGAGCAGCGCGATCAGCTTCTCGCGCCCCTCGGCGCTGCGCTGCAGCGCCGCGGCGAACGATGCCACGTCGAAGCCCGTTCCCGCGTAGAACGGATAGGTGGCAATCCGGGCGCCCAGCCGCACCTCGTAGGTGAGCCGGTAGTTGCCCCAGAGCTTGTCGGGCAGCACGAGGACGTCGCCCGGATCGACGAACAGATCCCCGACCAGCGCGAGCCCGTGCGTGATGGCGCTGGTGACGACGGGCAGGCCGAAGGACTTGCCGCGCAGCGACGGATTCTCGGCGAGCATCTTCTCGCGCCAGCGCTCGCGCAGAGCCGGCTGCCCGGCGGGCGGCGCGTACGGAAACGCCTCTTCCGGCGCCACGTCGCGCAGATGCGCCGCGATCGAGGCCAGGTGCATCGGTCCGCCGCCCTCCGTGGCGATCCCGATGGTGGCGTTGAAGCGGTGCGCCTTGGCCTTGGCTTCGGCGCTCTGGGAGAGGATTCCCTTCGGGAAGTAGAGGCGGCGGCCGAGACCCGAGAGCATGCCGAATACTTCCGGCGCGGCGCTCTCGAGGTGTTCGTTGAGCTCCCGTGCCAGGGGGTTGAGGTCGGTGGGGGACATACTCGCTCCTCGGGCGCAGCCGCGACTCTACAGCCGGCGCTGCAGCACGTCCACGAAGGCGTCGAAGCCGAGCGCGCGCCAGAAGTGCTGGCCCTCCGCATTGCCCGCTACGACGCGCACCTCGACGCGCGCCACGCCGCGCTCCCGAACCCACGCCAGCGCCGCGGCGACCAGTGCGCGGCCGATGCCGCGGCGCCGCGAGGCGGGCCGCACCGACACGTCGGTGATCTCCGCGCGCACGACCTCTTCGTGGATCGGCGGTGCCCGGTCGATGCGCACGCTGCAGAAGCCGTCGAGTCCTCCCCCGCAGTCGTGGACGAAGAGGGCCGCGTTCGCGTCGCGCAGCTGCGCCGCGAGCAGGCGATGCACCGCCTGGCCCGCCCCCGCGCGAAGCGCGAAGAGCGGCTCGAAGGCTGCGTGATGCGCGCTGAGATCCATCCAGAGACCTGCCACCGCCTCGAGATCACGCGGTCGGGCGCGGCGGATCGCGCCGTCGCTGCGCGCGCTGCGCGTCACGCCGGACAACCGTTGCAGCGCCGCGCCTGCACGAGCGCTCAGAGCACGCGGCGCGTCTCGGGGAAGCTGCGCCACACCGGGATTCCGCAAAAGTGGGCGCCCTCCGTGCAGCGCGGGCGCGCCAGGCCCGAGCGCACGAAGCAGGGCGGACCCACGTGCTCGACGAGCTTCGGCTGCACGGCGCGCACCTGCTCGATCTCCTCCATCGACGCCTGCCAGATCTCCCACTGCGCGTTCAGGCAGCTGCGCATGGTCCACTTGTGCAGCAGATCCAGCAGCGTCCCAGATTCTTCGAAACGCACGGCGAGCGCGTTCGGGAGCACGTAGAGCGCGAGGCGCGGGTCCACGCCGCGGGCGAGCAGCTGCGCGCGCGCCTCCCACTGCGCTTCCACGACCTCCCGGAAGAGCCCGTGGCAGGCGGGGTCGCTGCGGATCAGCTCGGGCTCCACCACGTCCACCCCGGCAGGCACGGTGCGCGAGAGCAGCGGGCGCGAGCCGGGCACGGTGCGATGGCGCTGATCCTGGGAATCCGCCGTGTGCGACAGCTTCTTGCGAAAGACGAAGTGCGCGTGCGCCAGGCTGCGCATCAGCGGCGCGTGCGTCGAGACGTTGAGCCGCTCGAGCCGATAGGGATTGCGCGCGGGGTCGAGCACCAGATCGAGGGCCTCCGCGTCGGAGAGGTCCGCGCGCCCGAGAACGTGGCGAACGGCATCCGCGATCGCTTCCGGAGCCCGCGCGCCGAAGCCCACCAGGCGCGCCGTGCGACCATCGAGCGACTTGTCGAAGGCCTCGAGAACGGCCGGATCGCCCAGGCCGGGCGGCGCGAGCCGCTCCTCGACGATCTCTGCCGCTTCGAGCGGAGGCTGTCCGACGCTGCGGAAGAAGTTCGGATCGGCTTGCTCGACCTCGGCCACCATGCGCTGCACCACGTCGAGCGCCTCGTCGGGGACGTCGCCGACCCGCGCCATGCGCCGCAGCCGGTGCAGCACGAGACCCGAAACGGTGTATACCATGGCGGTGTGGCACGCGATGGGAATCACGTAGCGCGCCGTCTCGATCGCCTTCTTCTCCGCCTCGCGCGCCACGCTCTTGCCGAACGCGGCGTTCTGACGGTCCTGCAGGCGCCAGAGGGCCGCGAGGCGCGCGTGGGCGAGCGGCGCGAGCCGCGCAGCCAGCGCGGCGTAGCCCTGCCAGGCGCGCTCGATGCAAGCCGTGTAGATGCCGCGGGCCTCGCCCGCGAGTGCCGGCGGAACGTGGGCCGCCACCTCGTCGAGGCGCACGTAGCGCTGGCTCTGCTGCTCGGTGTTGTAGAAGGGGAAGCTGTGCAGGAACGACCAGACCAGCTGACGCGAGACCCCCGAAATCGCGAACTCGAAGCTGGCGTGTTGGAAGACGGTGTGGTGGCCGCCCTCGAAGGTGAGGGGGCCGATGCGGCGCCGCTGGGGCTCGGTGATCTCGTCGCTCTCGATGACGCGCGGCGAGTAGCAGGTGCGGGCGGCGGCGATCGCGCCGTCGTAGGGGCTGTTCGTCGCGCTGCGCAGGCGGACCCTGGGTCCGCGATCCATCACCGCCAAGGAATCTCCCTTGCGCGGCGTCCTTCCGCGCCGCGTGGCGTCCCCCCCGACCTCCTGGCCGATCCGATGCGAAGCCCGAACGTCGACGCCTACTCTTGCAGACCCGCGCGCTCGTTGCGAGGGCAAAAGATTTCCCATTCTGACCCGCGGAGTCTCCTTCCGCGGACCCGCTACGCGAGCTCATCGGCCGCAGCCCGAGCGCAGACTTCGCTCACCGAAACAAGAGGTTCGGTGTTGTTCTTCCGGTTCGGTCGCCACCGCTGCCCCGCTTGGCACAGGGCTTGCCCTAGTATGCAGCGGGCAGTTGCATCTTCGCCCTCGAGAGCCATGTCCCGCCTATGGATCGTCCATCGCGACCAGCGCCAGCGCTCCGCTCTGGCCCGTCTCGCTGCAGCTTCGGAGGACGCCGTGCTCGGCGCCCCGGGCGAGCCTCGCTTCGACGCGGCCCCGCCGGCCGAGGTGATCCTGCTCGGTCTGGGCGACGATTGGGAGCTCGAGCTCGAGTACGCGCACAGCGTCCGGCGCCGAGCTCGCGACGCGCACTGGATCCTGATCGGCGCGCCGCGCAGCGGCGACGCCGCGCTGCGCTGCTTCGACACGCTGCGCGCCGAATTTCTCGCCTATCCCCCGACGCCGGACGTGCTGCGCGAGCGCATTCGCGCTGCGCGGCGCCCCGCCGCGCCGACGCTCTCCCAGCGTGCGGGCCGCGAGGCCGTTGCCGAGCGCTTCTCGCGCTGGTTCTCCGATCTCGAGCTGCCGGAGCTGCTGCGCGCCCTCGATCCCCGACTCGCCGACGTCACGCTGCTGATCCGCGGAGAGCCGGGCACGGGGCGCAGCCTGCTCGCCCAATACGTGCACCTCTTCGGCGGAACGGCCGCGGGCGTCTTCGTGCGCGTGCCGTGCGCCGAAGCCACGCGCGCGGACGAAATCCTCGCAGCGATCGAGCAGGCCGGAAGCCGCGCGGCGACGCCCGCCGCGCTCGCGATCTGCCTCGAGAATGTGGAGCGCCTCGCGCCGTCGATACAGGCACTCGTCTGCGACTGGATCGAGCTGGGGCTCCCGCCGGGCGTGGTGCGCGCGCCGCGCTTGCGCTGGATGGGCACCGGCGGCGACGCAGACGCGCAGCTCCAGCCGGATGCGGGGCTGTGCCGAGCGCTCTCCGAGCTCAGCATCCGATTGCCTCCGCTGCGCGAGCGACCCCATCTGATCGACGTGGTCACCCGGGCGGTCACGCGCGCCTGGTGCGAGACGCGCCGCGAGCGATCCCGGCGCTTCGGCGAGGATGCGCTGGCGGTGATGGAGGAATATCCCTGGCCGGGGAATCTGCGCGAGCTCGAGGCCCTCGTGGTGCAGACCCTCGCCTGCAGCACCTCGGATCCGGTTCGCTCGGACGATCTGCAGTGCAATGGGCGGGCGTTCTCCCCGCTCCTGCCGAGCGAGATCGGCGGGCGCGAGCACGACGATTCTTCGGCCGAGCGCGCCGTTGCCAGCGCCTCCGCCGAGGGCATGGCGCGACACGAAATTGCGATTCGTCGGGTGGAGGATGTGAGCGCCGCAGCGCCGCGGCCGAGCGCTGCGCCCGAGGCCGCGGCTGCGCAGCGCGCGGCGCCGGTCGACGAGATCTCGCTCGCGCGCCTCGTGGCGTCGCTCTCCCACGAGGTGCGCAATCCGCTCGCCACCCTCCGCACCTTCGCGGAGCTGCTGCCCGAGCGCTTCGCGGACCCCGAGTTCCGCAACCGCTTCGCGAAGGTGGTGAGTCAGGATGTCGAGCGCATCGACGCGCTCGTCGAGCAGCTCGGCCGGCTCTCCGATCTCCAGGCACCCAAGCACGAGACCGTGAACCTCTCCGACCTGCTCGAGCAGTTGCTCGACGCGCGCGAGGAGACGATCCGGAACAGGCGTTTGCTCGTGCTGAAGGAGCTCGACGCGGAGCGGTCGATGGTCGTCGCAGATCGCGAGCAGCTGCGCTTTGCCTTCGACGCGCTGCTCGGAAGGTCGCTCGAGCTGGTTCCCGAGCGCGGCGACGTCTACCTCGCGTCCCGTTACCACAACGGAGAGCCGGCGCACCCGCCGTCCGTGCGCGTGCTGCTGCGCTTCCACGACCCGGAGAGCGTGGGCTCCGCCAGCCCGGCGCCGGGTCTCTCCGTCGCGGAGAACTCCCTCGAGCTCACGGTCGCGGAGCTCGTCATTCGCGCCCAGGGCGGGCGCTTCGCCCTCACCAGCAGCGAGGGCAAGGAGACGGTCATCGTCGTGGATCTCCCGGCGCGCTGAGTCGCCGGCCGCCGCCGCCCCGCGCGGCAGCGCGGCCGCGCGCGAACTACAGTCTGCGCGATGGCTCGGGTGCTGGTCGTGGACGACGAGCCCGGGATCCGCGATTCGCTGCGGATGCTGCTCGCCGGGATGTGCGTGGTCGAGACGGCCGACGGCGTCGACGCCGCGCTGCGCGCGATGCGCGCGCAGCCTCCGGATCTCGTGCTGCTGGATCTGGTCATGCCCGGGCGCAGCGGCTTCGAGCTGCTCTCGGAGCTGGGGCACACGCCGCACGCGCCGCCCGTGCTGGTGCTGACCGCGACGCGCACCGTGTCCACCGCGGTCGAGGCGATGAAGCGCGGCGCCGCGGACTACGTGACCAAGCCCTTCGAGATCGAAGCGCTGCGCATCAAGGTGCGGCAGCTGCTCGAGCACCGCGCGCTGGCCCGCGAGGTCGAGGTGCTGCGCGCGCGGGTCGAGGAGCGCGACCGCCTGGGGGATCTCCTGGGAGCCAGCGCGCCCATGCGCGAGGTCTTCGAGACCATCCGACGCGCCGCGGCGTCGACGGCGACCGTGATCATTCGCGGCGAGAGCGGCACCGGCAAGGAGCTGGCCGCGCGCGCCCTGCACGCGCTGAGCCCGCGCGCGGAGCGGCCCTTCGTGGCGGTCAACTGCGCCGCGATTCCGCGCAATCTGATCGAGAGCGAGCTCTTCGGACACGAACGCGGCGCCTTCACGGACGCGCGCGAGCGGCGCATCGGCAAGTTCGAGGCGGCCGCGGGGGGCACGCTCTTCCTCGACGAGATCGGCGACCTCGACGTGGCGGTCCAGGCCAAGTTCCTGCGCGCGCTGGAGGAACGGCGCATCGAGCGGCTGGGCGGCTCGGAGCCCATCGAGGTCGACGTGCGCGTGCTGGCCGCCACGCATCGCGACCTCGAGCGGGACGTGGCGGCGGGCCGCTTCCGCGCCGATCTCTTCTACCGCATCCAGGTGGTGCCCATCGATCTGCCCCCCCTGCGCGAGCGGCGCGAGGACGTGCGTCTGCTCGCCCGGCACTTCCTCGCCGAGGCGCGCGCCCAGGCGGGTCGCGGCCCCGAGCGCATCGCCGCCGAGGCGCTCGCCGCGCTCGAGCGCTTCTCCTGGCCCGGCAACGTGCGCGAGCTCAGGAACGCCATCGAGCGCGCCGTGGCGCTGGCCGACGGCCCGGTCCTCGGTCCCGAGGACCTGCCCGCCGCCATCGTCCAGACCCACCGCATCGAGTCGCTGGGCGATGCCGTGCGCGAGGGCAGGATGGGCTTCGAGGAGGCCACGGCCGACTTCGAGCGCGCGCTGTTGCTCGAGGCGCTGGAGCTCAGTCGCTGGAACCAGACCCACGCCGCCGAGCGGCTTCGCATCACCCGCCGCGCACTCAAGCTGCGCATGGATCGGCTGGGCCTCGAGCCGCCGGCGTGAGCTGCACGCTCACCCCGCCCGCTGGGAACGTCTCGCCACTGACGAATTGTTCGGATCCGAACAGTTCGACAAACGCTGTTTGAGAGCAGCGGGATAGAATCCTGCTTGCTTCCTTCGATCGCCCGGGTGTTCGAAATCGAACACCTCTCGCTGCGCTGCTCTCCCGCCTCCAGAGAAAAAAGTTTTGTGATCTCGGACACATAGCGTGGCGTGGCGAGAGGGCACCGGGGCGGCACGCCTCTTGCGAAGGCTGGAATGCAATCCGCACACGAGGTGGGCCATGGCAACCAGGAAGCCGCGCGTGACCGTCCTGATCGTCGACGACGAACGCGGACCCCGGGATTCGCTGCGCATGCTGCTGGCATCCAGCTACGAAGTCCTCACGGCGGGCAGCGGCGCGCAGGCTCTCGACATCCTGCGCACCACCCCGGTGGATGTGGTGACGCTCGACCTGAACATGCCGGGCATCGACGGACAGACGCTGATGCGCACCATGCACCACGAGTGCCCCCACGTGGAGATCATCGTGATCACCGGCTGCGCCACGATTGCCAGCGCCCAGGAGGGGATTCGCAACGGCATCTGCGACTACCTGCAGAAGCCCTTCGACGTGGTCCAGGTGACCGCCGCCGTGCGGCGGGCCGTGCAGCGGGGCAGCGCGCGGCGCGGGCTCGTGGCGTTTCTCGAGGAGCTCGGTGCGGTGGTCGGGCGCGATCGCGACACGCAGCGCATCCTGACGGAAATCCAGCGCAGCCAGAAGATGCGCGGGAAGCTCAGCGGCCTGCTCGACGCGCACGGTCACCTCGAGCTGGCACAGGTGGAGAAGGACGCCGACTGCACCCTCCAGTTCCTGGAGGTGCTGGCGGAGACCATCGAGCTGAACGACAGCGGCATGCGCGGCCACGCGCGCCGCGTTGCCTTCTACGCCGGAATGATCGCGGACCGCATGAATCTCTCCCTCGAGGAGCAGGAGCGCGTGCGGATCGCCGCCTTCCTGCACGACCTCGGCAAGGTGGGCGTGCCCACGGATCTGATGTTGCGGCCGTCGTCCCTCAGCGCCGCCGAGCGCGCCCTCGTGGAGCGCCATCCCGTGATCGGCGCGCGCATGCTCGCGCCGCTGGATCTTCCCGGATCGATCGCTGAGGCGATCCATCACCACCACGAGTGGTGGGACGGCAGCGGCTATCCCGACGGCATCGCCGGCGACGAGATCCCGCTCATCTCCCGCATCATCGGTGTGGCGGACGCCTTCGATGCGATGAGCAGCGATCGACCCTACCGGCCGGCGCTGTCACGGCCGGTCGTGGTCGACGAGCTCCGGCGCTTCACCGGACGCCAGTTCGATCCGGACATCGCCAAGGAGTTCCTGGCGATCCTCGAAACGGCCGTCGAGGACCTGGATCTGACGCTGCTCGCCGACGCCTCCGGCGGCCCGGCGCAGGCGCCCCCGGGCTAGCGCGGCGGGAGGCGCTCGCTCCCCGGCTCCGTCCCGCGCGCCCTGCGCGCTAGCATTGCGGCGCCATGTTCGGCATTGGGATGACGGAGCTTCTGGTGATCTTCGTGATCGGGCTGCTGGTGCTCGGTCCGAAGCGGCTGCCGGATCTCGCCCGCTCGCTCGGGCGCAGCCTGGCCGAGTTCCGGCGCGCGTCCAACGATCTGCGCCGCGAGTTCATGGACGTGGCGGAAGACGTGCGCGTCGAGCCGCTCGAGCTGCCGAAGCCGCGCCCGCCCCAGAAGAAGCAGGCCGAAGTCGAGGCGACCGGGGCCGCGACCGCCGCAGCGCCGCAGGCACAGCCCGACACGGACGGGACCGCGGAGGCGCGCGAGACCCGCCCGCCCGGCGCAGCTCCCTCCGACGCGACGCACAATGGATGACGCGCGGCTTCCCATCGCCGAGCACCTCGCGGAGCTGCGCTCGCGCATCTTTCGCATCCTGATCGCGTGGGCGCTGGGCTGCGCGCTCGCCTGGAACTTCAGCGAGCAGGTCTTCGGGCTCCTGATCGCACCGGCGGTGGACGCGCTCGGCGCCGGGCACACCCTGCAGGCCATCGCGCCCACCGAGGTCTTCTTCACCTACCTCAAGTGTGCCGTGCTGGCCGGCTTCGTCATCGCGCTGCCCGTGGTCTTCTGGCAGATCTGGGCGTTCGTCGCGCCCGGGCTCTACCCGAACGAGCGCAGCGCGATCCTGCCCTTCGTGCTGGTCTCGACCCTGCTCTTCGCCGGCGGCGCCATCTTCGGCTACACGCAGGTCTTTCCCCTGATGTTCTCCTTCTTCAGCAGCTTCGACAGCGCGTTCGTCGAGTCGGCCTGGACGATGCGCGAGGTCTTCGGCCTGACCACGCGCCTGTTTCTCGCCTTCGGCGTGGCCTTCGAGCTGCCGGTCTTCGTCTTCTTCCTCTCGGTCGCGGGGATCGTGGATGCACCCACGCTGCTGCGCAGCACGCCCTACGCGGTGCTCGGGGTCTTCGTGGCGGCGGCCCTGCTCACCCCGCCCGACTGGGTGAGCCAGGTCTTCCTCGCCGTTCCGATGGTGGCGCTCTACTTGGTGGGTGTCGGGGTGGCGTACCTGTTCGGCGGCTCGCGGGCGCGCGCCAAGACCCGGAGCGCGGTGTAGCCAGGCGCGGGGCAGCGAAGCATCCGAGGCGCGGGCGACGCTCAGATCAGCGCGAGCGTGGCCTCGCGCATGCGCGCCCGGCGCGTCGCTTCCGATTCCTTCACCGCTCGCTCGTCGGGCTCGATGTGGAACAGCGGCTGACCCTTGGCGACGACGCAGCCCTCCCGGCCGGCCATCAGCTTCTCGCGAATCGTGCCCGAGAACGGCGCGCGCACCTTGTTGAACATCTTCATCACTTCGATGATGAACAGCGGCTGCCCCGCTTCGAAGTGGTCGCCCACCTCGATCAGCTCCGGCAGGTGTGGGGCCTCGCGCGCGTAGAACGTGCCGCCCATCGGACTCACGATCTCGTCGGCCCCCGCCTGGGGCGCGGGCGCGAGAGCCTTGACGCAACCGGCGGCAACCGCCGGATCGAGGAACGCGCGCGGGAACACCACGCACAGCGAATCGTCCACCTCGATGTCGCTGAAGCCCGAGAGCACGCCCAGGCGCGGCAGCAGCAGCAGCAGATCGAGGCCAACCTGGAAGCCGCGGTGCGCCGCCTGACAGGCGTCCCAGTGCGCGTCGTCCACGCCCGGAATGCGCTCTCCCCGCGCTCCCTCGAGCAGCTCGCGCACCTCGCGCCAGCCGGCCACGCCGGTGAGCTCGTTCACGCGCTCATAGAAATCGTGCGCTGCGCGCAGGATCTCCTCGTCGTGATCCCAGATGCGCTCGCAGGGCAGATTGCCACTCGCGTCGTCGAGATGCAGATAGTGATACAGCTCCCACAGGAAGTGGACGGGGTTGGCGGCAAAGTGGACGCCGTCCTCGTCCCGCTCCCAGAGCACACCGTCGAAGTGTCCGAGGAATCCCGCAAGCTTGTGGGGGTCCGCGAGCAGGCGCTCGATAGGGCGCAGCAGCAGCGTGCGCTTGCAGGCGAGCGCCGCGCGCGCACCGGCATCCGGCTGGCGCTCGCGCAACGCGGTCATCGCCACCTCGAGATCGACGTCTTCCGCGGCGCGCGCGAGCGCACCCACCGCGGGCAGGTAGGCCGCCATGAAGCGCGTATCGGGCTTTGCCAGCGGCGCCTTGCCGAGGATCCAGTGGATGAGTCCGTAGTGCACCGAGAGATTGGTCTGCAGATCTTCGCCGCGCAGCTCCGTGCGCCGCAGGATCTCCGCCATCCGCGCGTAGCTGTCCCGGCGGCTCGCGCCGTCCGTCACCACCAGCGCGACGTTCGAGTCGTAGGCGCCGGCCAGCTTGTAGGGCACGAAGTCACCGGTGTCGGGATTGCGCGCGCCGATGCCCTGGTCGTACCGCACTTCGCCTTCGATGGGAGGCGACCAGCTCTGGATCATGCCCCCCGCGTGGGGCTGCAGCGCGGCATTGGTCGCGTTGATGCGCACCTCGACCGCGGAGACGGCGCGCGGCACGCGGCGCGGCTCGGGCAGACGCGCCCCGTGCACGGCCAGCAGCAGCATCGCCTCGATCAGGTGATCCACGACGAACGCCTCGCCGGGCTCTTCGGGATTCTCGAAGGCGAGGCCGTAGACGAGCTCGGTGACCACGTGCTCCACCTGGATGCGCGTGTTCATCTCCATGAAGTAGTGATCGAAGCCCGAGACGATGCATTCGAAGGTGGAGACGCTGTCGAGCCCCGTCGCGGCACCGAAGCGCGCGGCCTCGCTCTCCATGCGCTCGAGCGTGGCGCGGTCGCCGCGCAGGATCTCGGCGGCCTGGCCCTCCGCCCCGCCGATCTCGGCCTCCAGCAGCTCGCGCGTGAGGGAGATCTCGAGGAGCTTCTGCTCGTGCATCTGCACCGAGCAGTCCCGGCCGCCGAGCGCGATGCACCAGCTGCCGTTTCCGATCAGCTGAATCTCGTTGTGGCGCGTGCTCTCGATGTTCCGCTCGATCAGGAAGTTTCGATTCGAGCCGGGTGCGAGCACCTTCGATTCGGCCAGAACGTCCATGACGGCAGCGCTCACGTCCTCCAGTCTCGACACCACCCGTTGTCCCTTGCCGCCGCCTCCGCCGATGTGCTTGAAGCGGATGCGGCTGCCGGGATGTTCGCGCCAGATCTCCCCGCAGATCGACTGCGCCTCCGCCTGCAGCGACGCGACGTCGATCAGCTCGACGGCGTTCGCGTAGCCCAGCTGGAGCAGGGCCTCCGCGCTCTCCACCAGCGGGAGCGTCTCGTCCGGGGAGAAATCGAGCCCGTGGTGGATGGCGAGCTTCTCGAGCCCCTTGCGATTCTCCACGCGCCGCGCCAGCGCGCGCGCCGAGACATCGTCCACGCCCGGGATCACCGCGTTGCCCAGGCGGCGAGCCAGCTTCTTGGCCTCGTCCTTGGCACCCGCGCGGCGCACGACCCGCGACGACGGACCCACGAAACCGATGCCGGCCGCCTCGAGCGCCTCGATGAATTCCGCGTCTTCGGCCATGAAGCCGTAGCCCGCGAACACGTGCGTGTACCCGTGCGAGACGGCAATCTCCACGATCTCTGCGATGCGCGCCTGCTTCTCCTCCTGCCCAGCGCCGCTGTAATCGTGGACTCGATGCACGTTCTGGGGAGAACGCAGGCCGCGCAGCTCGGGCGCGACACAGCGCGGATAGGTGATGGAGTCCTTCTCGGACAGCAGCATTCCGTATTCGCGAATGCCGATCTCGTCGAAGACCTCGAACGCCTCCTGGCGCACCGGACCCCGGCACACGACCAGGCACTTGACCGACGCCAGCGAGAGCGAGCGCAGCCAGGCAGACTCGCATGCGTCGAAACGAAGCCGCTCGCGGCTCTGGTCGCGCACTACTCGAACTCCCGCTGGGTTCCCGTCAGCGCCGACGGCACGTAGTTGCGCATCATGAAGTCCAGATTCTGGGCGAGCACGCGGCGACTGGTTCCGGGCATCACCACCCGCGACACCGAGCCGAGGGCGAGCGCCTCCTTGGGATTCATCAGCTCCCGCTCGTAGCGCTCGTTCAGCGTGGCGAGTCCCGCGTCCCGGGTGCGCGCGGCCTGGGCCTCGTCTTCTCCCGCGTCGAGCGCTGCGCGGTACGCGACTTCCAGCGCGCGCACCTCCTTCTTGTAGACGAACTCCACGCCCGCAGGCCCCATCACTGCGATGCGCGCCATGGGCATGGTGAAGACCATGTCCGCGCCTACGAAGTGGGAGTTGTAGCTCGCGTAGGCGCCGCCGAAGGCGTTGCGCAGGATGAGCGTGATGCTCGGGGTGCGCAGATCGATGATGGAGTCGAGGAAGCGGCGCCCCTCGAGAATGATGCCGTGCGTTTCCTGCTCGCGTCCGGGCAGGAAGCCGGTGGTGTCCTCGAGGAAGATCATCGGGATGTTGTAGAGGTTGCAGAAGCGTATGAACCTCGTTCCCTTGCGCGCCGCGTCGATGTCGATCTGTCCCGATGCCACCGCCGAGTTGTTGGCCACGAAGCCCACCACGTGGCCGCCGAGGCGCGCGAAGGCGGTGATCAGGTTGCGCGCGCGGTTGGGCTGCAGCTCGAAATACGCGCCGTGATCGCAGATCAGCTGCAGCAGCAGCGTGATCTCGAGCGGTGCGCTCATGCCGGCGTGCCTGCCGAAGACGCGGCGGAAGAGGATGTCCTCGTCGACCGTGAAGCGATCGACGGGATCGGAGGTGGGCAGGAAGGGCGCGCCGACCGCGTTGTGATCGGGCAGGTAGGAGAGCAGGCGGATCGCCTGGCGCAGCGCGGAGCACTCGTCCTCCGCCACGAGGTCCGCGACGCCGGAGAGACCGTGCACGCCGGGGCCGCCCAGCTCGGCGGCGCTGACGTCCTCGCCGAGCACCGACTTCACCACCGTGGGTCCGGTCAGCCCGATGAAGGTGCCGCCCGCCTGGATCACGAAGGAGCCCTGGCGCGGCAGGTAGGCGCCGCCGCCCGCGTTGTAGCCGAACATCAAGCTGATGCTCGGCACCACGCCGCTGATCCTGCGCAGCGCGGTGAAGCCCTCGCTGTAGCCGTCGAGTCCGCCCACGCCCGCGGGCACGAAGGCCCCCGCCGACTCGTTCATGCCGATCAGGGGAATGCGCCGCTCCCCGGCCATCTGGATCAGCCGGGCCAGCTTGGCCCCGTTGGTGGCGTCCATCGCGCCAGCGCGCACGGTGAAGTCGTGGCCGTAGACGGCCACGTCGCGCCCGCCGATGTCGAGGATGCCGGTGACGATGGAGGCGCCATCGAGGTGGGGGCCCCAATTCTGGAAGAGGATGTTGGGCTCCCGATCCGTGAGCACCTTGATGCGCTCCCAGACGGTCATGCGGTGCTTGGCGTGCTGGGTGCGGACGCGCTCGGTGCCCCCGCCGCGACGGCTCCGCTCGAGCAGCTCGTGCCCGAGCTCCAGCGCCTGCTCGTAGGCCTTCACGCCGGCCGAGCGCTCCCGGGATTCCGGGCGCGCTTCGCCGCCGCGGGCAAGCGGATTGTCGAGCGAGTAGTGGGGCGCGCTGGGGTCCATGAGCATCCGGTCTCTGGAAGTCGCTGGCGCAGCCGAACGGGCGGAGGCGCCGCTGCGCCGGATTTCCCGGGGGCTCTCGACCCGCCGGATCGTTCGAGCGAACAGCGCTCCCGCGCGGCTCAGGGCCTCCCGCGAGCCCGCCGGGCTGAGCGACTGGGTAGCATAGATCGCCGCCGCGGCGGCATGCCGCGCGAACGATTGCGCGTGTCGGGATCAATCCCCGTCCGTGTCTTCGGCCGTCCCGCCGCGCGCCATGAGATCCTCCACGAAGCCGGTGTCGTAGCGCCCCGCCAGAAAGGAGGGGGCGCGCACGGCGCGGCGGTGAAAGGCCAGGGAGCTGGCGACGCCCTCGATCGCGAAGGCGTCCAGGGCGCCGCGCAGTCTTTCGATCGCCCGGGGTCGATCGGGAGCCCAGGCGATCAGCTTCGCGAGCAGCGCGTCGTAGTGGACCGTGACGCGATCGCCCTCCACGACGCCCGCGTCCACCCGGATGCCGGGGCCCTCGGGCGGCCGGAACACGCGCAGCGCACCCGGAGATGGCAGGAACTTCCGCGCCGGATCCTCCGCGTAGATTCTCGCCTCGATGGCGTGGCCCCGCAGCTGCAGGTCTTCTTGAGCCAGCCCGAGAGGCTCCCCGGCGGCGATGCGAATCATGTGTTCGACCAGGTCCACGCCGGTGACGGCTTCGGTGACGGCGTGCTCCACCTGGATGCGCGTATTCATCTCGAGGAAATAGAAGCGATCGTCGCGATCCACGAGAAACTCGCAGGTTCCTGCGCTCACGTAGCCCGCCGCGCGCGCGGCGCCGAGTGCCGCCCGGCCGAGCTGCTGGCGCAGCTCGGCATCGATCCGGCTGGCCGGCGCCTCTTCGAGCAGCTTCTGGTGACGTCGCTGGATGGAGCACTCGCGCTCGAAGAGCTGCAGCGTCTTCCCGTGCCTGTCGGCCAGGATCTGCACCTCGATGTGGCGCGGATTCGCCAGCAGCTTCTCCAGGTAGACGGCGCCGACGCCGAACGCGGAGGCGGCCTCGCGGGCTCCCCGCTCGATCGCGCCGAGCAGTGCCGCCCCGTCATCCACGCGCCGCATGCCGCGCCCGCCGCCGCCCGCCGCCGCCTTCACCAGCAGCGGGAAGCCGAGCGGCTCGGCCAGGCCCAGCGCCGACTGCGGCGTGATCGGCTCCGCGCTGCCCGGCACGACGGGGATGCCGGCCTGCATCATGAGGCGACGCGCGGCGAGCTTGTCGCCCATGGCGCGGATCACGTCGCCCGGAGGTCCGATGAAGCGCACGCCCGCCGCCTCGCAGCGCTCCGCGAAGGCGCCGTTCTCCGAGAGGAATCCGTAGCCGGGATGCAGCGCGTCCGCGCCGCACGCCCGGGCGATCTCGAGCATGCGCTCGGCGTCGAGGTACGACGCGCGGGCGGGCGCCGGCCCGCAGGGGTACGCCTCGTCCGCGAGCCGTGCGTGCAGCGCCTGCGCGTCGGCCTCGGAATAGACGGCCGCGCTCGTGACGCCGAGCGCGCGGCACGCCCGGATCACGCGCACCGCGATCTCCCCCCGGTTCGCGATCAGGATCTTCCGGAACACCGGGTGAAAGCCCCAGCCGGGCGCGACGCGGCGCCGCTCACTCCTTCAGCAGCTCGCGCGCGATCACCAGGCGCTGGATCTGATTGGTGCCCTCGTAGATCTGCATGAGCTTGGCGTCGCGCATCAGCTTCTCGACCGGATACTCCTTCGTGTAGCCGTTGCCACCGAAGATCTGCACGGCCTCCGTGGTGATGCGCATGGCCGCATCCGTCGCGAAACACTTGGCGATCGAAGAGTGCTTCGACGCGCGCAGGCCCCGATCCACCAGCCACGCACTCTGCTGGGTGAGCAGGCGCGAAGCTTCGATCTCCTTGGCCATGTCCGCGAGCATGAACTGCACCGCCTGGAATCCGCCGATCGGGGTGCCGAAGGCCTTGCGCTCGCGCGCGTAGGCAATCGATTCGTCGAGCGCGCGCTGCGCAATGCCGGTGGCCAGCGCCCCGATGGGCGGGCGCGTGCGGTCGAGCGTGCGCATGGCAATCTTGAAGCCCTCGCCTTCCTCGCCGAGCCGCTGCGCTGCGGGGACACGCGCCCCGTCGAAGTGGATCGCGCAGGTGTTGCTGGCCCGCTGACCCATCTTGTCTTCCTTCTTGCCCGCCTCCACGCCGGGCGTGTCCGCGGAAACGACGAAGGCGCAGATGCCCTTGTGGCGCGCGTTGCGATCCAGCGTCGCGAAGACCGTGTAGAAATCTGCCACGCCGCCATTCGTGATCCAGCACTTCGTGCCGTCGAGCACGTACGCGTCGCCGTCCTTGCGCGCCTGCAGCTGCAGGCCGGCGACGTCGGAGCCGGCGTTCGGCTCGGACAGGCAGAACGACGCGAGCAGGAAGCGCTCCGTGCACGCCGTGAGCCACTCGCTCTTTTGCGCCGCGCTCCCCGCAACCAGGATCGGGGTCAAGGCGAGATCGTTGCACATCACCGACGTGGCGATGCCGCCACAGCCCCAGGCGATTTCCTCGGTGATCAGGCAGGCGTCGAGGGACGTGAGCCCGAGGCCACCACAGTCCTCGGGAATGACCGTGTTGAGCAGGCCCAGCTCCCAGGCCTTCTCGATGATCTCCCGAGGAAACTCGGCGGACTGGTCGTACTGCGCGGCTGCCGGTGCGACTTCGTCGCGCGCGAAGCGCCGCGCGGTCTCCTGGAGAGCCAGCTGCTCGCCGGACAGCTCGAAATCCATGCAATCCCCCCGCACGCGCCGGATGTCCCGCGCAGCACCGACGCGAACGTACGCGACACCCTCGCGAGCGGCAAGCAGCGTCGCGCCTGGATTCGGTCGTTGGCGCGGGCTCAGGCCCCGTAGCCGAGCTCTCGGGAGAGCCGTTCTGCCGCAGACGTCACGGCCGGACACAGCCGGTCGATCAGGTCTTCTTCCGAGGCCCGGAAGCTCGGCGCCGACACCGAGAGCGCCGCGATCACCTGCTCCGAAGCGTCGTGCACCGGAGCGGCCACACAGACCAATCCGACCTCGCACTCCCCCACATCCAGGGCAAAGCCGTGGACGGCCACGCTGCGGATGTGCTCGAAGAACTTGTGGGAGTCGACGATCGTCCTGGGGGTGCGCCGCTCGAGTCCGCCGTTGGAGGCCAACGCGCGGTCGAATAACTCGCGCTGTGCCTCGGGCCCGCATCCGAGCAGCACCTTCCCGAGTGCGGTGCAGTGCACGGGCAGGCGCCGCCCCACGCGCAGCCCGGTGAGCACCAGCCGGCTCGGCGCGGCGCCGTCCACGTGGACGACGTCGAAGCCGTGCAAGGTCGCCAGGTGGGCGGACTCTTCGGTGACGCCGGACAGCTCCACCACGACGGGGCGTGCCCGCGCCAGCAGCTCGCGGCTGCGCAGATAGGAGTGGCCGATCTCCAGCGTGCTGACGCCGAGGCGGTAGCGCTCGCTGACCGGGCTCTGCTCGATGTAGCCCGCCTCCTCGAGAGTCGCGAGCAATCGGAAGACGTTGTTCTTGTGCAGGCCCAGGCGCCGCGAGAGCTCGGCGACCCCGACCTCCTGCTCGTCGCGGAACACCTCCAACAACCGCAGGGCATTGGTGACGGTCTGGATGGCGTAGTCGCTCTTCGGCTTCTTCATCGACTTCTGCCCTCTAGGTTTCGACCTCGAGACACGTCGGTCGGGAGGGTCCCGCTCGAAACGGGTCGAATCAACCCTGCGCTCCGATTGCACGTGTCTCGATGATTTGAGAACCGCAGCACCCGATTCCCGTAACGGGAATGTCTCGACACCTCGACATCAACCACCAAGATGAATACCCCGCCGGGATCCACCGCGCGCAGTCGTCGACCGTCCACCCCGCCGGGCAATGCGGCACGTCGCCCGCCCAGGCGACGTGCACGAAACCGCAGGAGCGGGACCGAGCAGCAAGGCCGACCGGGATTCGATTTCCACTGTGCGTCCGATGGATCCGTCGCGGGAGGCATTCACGCGTGGACTGAGCCCTTCTATCGTAGCCGCGTGAGAGGTGTCAAGAACCGCGCGAGCTTTTCCGGGCTGCCGTCGGGGGACGACGTTCCAATGTGTATGCGGTGTTGCGCTCAACGCCCGTGCCGCAAAGGAAATTTCGCCGGGAAATGCGGCGCCCGAGCGGAGAAGAAAATCTACGCCTCCGGCTCGCCGGACTCGGTCCCGGCGCGCTTCTCTCCCTCGCTGGCGAGCAACTCGAGCAGCAGGATCGCCACACCGACGACGATGAAGCTGTCGGCGAAGTTGAAATCGGGCCACGAGTAGCCGCCCCAGAGGCGGAAATGCAAGAAGTCGACCACCTCTTCGCGGAGCACGCGGTCGACGAGATTTCCGACGGCGCCGCCGAGAATCAATCCGAGTGCGAGCGCGGAGAGTCGATCCCCTGGGGCGATCTGTCGAAAGAACGAAATGATGATCCAGATCGCCAGGCACGACACGCTGATGAAGAACCATTGGCGCCACAGCGCGTCGCCGTCGGCGAACAGCCCGAATGCACCCCCCGGATTTCTCACGTGGGTGAGGTAAAAGAACCCCTCGATCACCGTGATGCGCTCGGCGAAGTCGATGCAGGTATCGACGAGGTACTTGCTCAGCAGATCGAGCGTCAAGCTGACTGTGAGTGCAATCAGCAGGACGCGAAGCTTGGGCGTCATGGGGCGGGCGAACCTATCACAGGCATCCGACCGGGGCTATCGAAGCTCATCGGCGCTGAGGAAGCCGTCGCCCCATACGTCGGGCGCGCGCCTTGCCGCCTGCACGAGGAGCGCATCGCCCTCGAGCATTCGACCCTCCAACTGCAGTGCGTTGCCGCGCAGTCCGAGCAGGTGCACGGAAACCCGAGGGGAGTCGGCCTGCGTCGACTCGTACAGCAGCTGCGCGTGGTCGAGATACGCGAGCGCGCGCGGGGCATCGCGTTGCTCGATGTGGTGCCGCGCCAGGGCGAGATAGGCAACCGCATTGCCCGAGTCGATCTGCAGGGCGCGCTCGTACTGACTGAGTGCTCGATCGGGCTGCTGGCGGCTGTCCGCAGCCAGCCCTTCGAGCACCAGCCGCGTCGAGGCGCGTCGGGCCGCGTCTCCTGCTGCCGCGACCTCCTCGACGTGAAGCGCGCGCGCGTCGCGCTGCATTCCGGCGCAGGCCAGCACCTGCAAGGCGAGCACCGCGAGGGCGAGGGCTCGTGCGTCTCGTGAAGCGGTCGCGCGGGTGTTCAGAGTCGATCTCCCAGCCAGCGCAGAAAGCGCCGGGGCACGCCGTCGCCCCGGTCACCCGGCCGCGCCCCGTCGGGGCACACGTGGGTCGGAAGCGTACCGCGCAGGAAGTATTCCTCACGCCGCTCCGGACAGCCCGCGAGAGCGAGCGCTCCCGTCGAGGGCTCGATCGCCACGCGCTGGACGTCGGGCGGGCGCAGGAACGCGCCGCGAATCACGCCGCCGGTCGCCCCCTCGACGAAGCGGCGCCAGATCGGCAGCGCCCCGCCACTGCCCGAGAGCCCGACGCTGCGCGGCTCGTCGAAGCCGAGCCACACCACCGCCACCAGATCGGGCGTGAAGCCCACGAACCAGAGGTCGCGCTCCTCGTCGGTGGTGCCGGTCTTGGCGGCGATGGGGCCGCGCAGGCCCCCGGCGCGCACGCTCGCCGCCGTGCCGCGCTCCGCCACGCCCTCGAGCAGATTCGTGGCGAGATACGCCGTGCCCGCGTCGAGCACGCGCTCGAATTGCAGGCGCCGGCGCTCGAGCACGGCGCCGCTCCGATCGACGACGTCCTCGATGCTCTCGATCTCGGGGCGGATGCCGCCGCTCGCCAGCGTGGCGTAGGCGCGCGCGATCTCGAGCGGCGTGACCTCCGCCGTGCCGAGCGCCAGGCTCGGCACCGCCGGCAGGCGGCTCTCGATGCCGAGCCGCTGCGCGACGCGCACGACGCGCTTGATGCCGATCTCCTGGGCGAGCCGGGCGGTCGCCACGTTGTACGAATTCTCGAGGGCCTCCCGCACCGTGACCGACTCGTGGAAGCGATCGTCGTGATTCTTCGGCGCCCACGGCCCGTTGCGCGAGTCGATCTCGAGCGGCGAGTCGTCGAGGAAGCTGCTCAGCGTGACGAGGGGCCCGCCGTCCACCGGCTCGAGTGCGGCGATGTACACGAAGGGCTTGAACACGCTGCCCGGCTGGCGGCGCGCCTGGGTGCAGCGATCGAACTGCGAGACGCGATAGTCGCGTCCACCGACGAGCGCCAGCAGCTCGCCCGTCTGCGGTCGCAGCGCCACCAGGCAGCCCTGCAGCGCGCGCGCGGGATCGTCGCTGCGCAGCGCCGGGAAACGGCGCTCGAGCGCGGCGATGCCCTCGCTCAGGCTCATCGCGGCGAGACTCTGCAGCCGATGATCGAGGGTCGAGTAGATGTGCAGGCCCTCGACGGTCAACACTTCCGAGGGATAGTGATCCGCGAGCTGGCGGTGCAGCAGATCGAGGAAGTAGCGCGTATCGCCCTGCTCGGGCGTGATCGATGCCAGGCGCAGCGGCTCCTGCCGCGCTTTCTCGTAGCTGGCCGCGTCGATGCGGCGCTGATCGAACATCAGCTCGAGCACCAGATCGCGGCGCCGCGTGGCGCGCTCCGGATCCCGATACGGGGAAGTGCCGTTCGGGCTCTGGATGATGGCGGCGAGCAGTCCGGACTCTGCGACACTCAAGCGGGATGCAGATTTTCCAAAGTACAGCCGCGCCGCCTCGCCCACGCCGTGGATCTGCGTGGCGCCGCGCTGTCCGAGGTAGATCTCGTTGAGATAGGACTCGAGGATGGCGGGCTTGTCGTAGCGGGCCTCCACCAGCAGCGCCATCAGGGCTTCCTGAAGCTTGCGCCGGTAGGTGCGCTCCGGCGTGAGGAAGAAATTCTTGACGAGCTGCTGCGTGAGCGTGCTGCCGCCCTGGCGAATCGAGCCGGCGCGCAGATTCGCGAGCATCGCCCCGGCGATGCGCCGCAAGTCGATGCCGCCGTGCGATTCGAAGCGCTGATCCTCGACGGCCAGGACCGCGTCGAGGAGGTGTCGCGGCAGCTCGTCGAGCCGGACCAGCTCGCGCTGCTGGCGATTCGGTCCGTAGTAGGCGCCGAGTTCCTCGGGCTCGAGCAGAATGGCACCGAGCTCGGTGCCGTCGGGCATCGCGCGGATCTGGGCGATGCTCGAGCCGCGCAGGCGCAGGACCACGTCGCGCGACGGCTCGGGGCGGCTCGGGTGCTCGAAGGCGCGCAGGTGCACGCGCACGCGATTCTCACCCCAGACGTACTGGCCGGGCGGCAGATCGCGCGTTTCGGACGCGGCGCGATAACCGAGGCGCTCGAACGAGCCGCGCAGGTCCACCAGCTTCCAGTCGAGCCCCGGATACAGGATGGTGGGGGCGCTGTAGACCCGCGACGGCAGCCGGAAGCGAACGCCCTCGAAGCGCTCGCGCACGCGGCGGTCGAGGGACGCCACGTAGGCGGCGGACACGAAGCCCACGAGGAAGGAGGCGGCGAGGATCCCGAGCGCCACGCGACGCAGCGACGTCGGCAGTCTGCGCGTCAGCATCTTCCAGGCGCGCGCCAGCAGCCGCCCGGCGCGCACCAGCAGCCCGCGCTGCGACTGCGTCGCGCGCCTGCGCCCTGCGGGGCCCGTGCGCCGCCCTCCTGCCATCTTCCCCCCGATCGCTCGCTAGAGGTTGATCAAAGTAGGAGACCGGCTGAGCGCGTGCGACCGCATGCGCCCGCGCAAGTTCCGAAAGCGCCGCCGTCCTTGCAGAAAGGCGGTTTGTCTCCGAGATTTGCGGCATGTCGGACGACGCCACCGGACGCACAGGACGCGCTGGCGGGAACGCCCCGGGCAAGCCCTGGGGCGGCCGCTTCCGCGAGCAGACCGCTGCGGCGGTCGAGCGCTTCAGCGCCTCGGTGCACTTCGATCGCGCGCTGGCGCACCACGACATCCGCGGCTCCCTCGCCCACGCGCGCATGCTGCGCAAGGCCGGTCTCCTCTCGGCCGAGGAGGAGGCCGCGCTCGTGGCCGGTCTCGAGCGCATCGAGGCGGAGCTCGCCGACGGCAGCTTCGCGCTCGACCCGGCCCTGGAAGACATCCACATGAACGTCGAGTCGCGGCTGCGCGAGCTGGTCGGAGACGCGGCCGGCAGACTGCACACGGGCCGCAGCCGCAACGACCAGGTCGCGACGGACCTGCTGCTCTACCTGCGCGACGCAGCCCGGGCCGCGGAGCGCGGCCTCCACGAGCTGCGCCGCGTGCTCCAGCTGCGGGCGGCCGAGCACCTGGACACCGTGCTGCCCGGCTACACCCACCTGCAGCGCGCCCAGCCGGTGCGCCTGGCGCACCACTGGCTCGCCTTCGTCGAGATGTTCGGCCGCGACGCCGAGCGCTTTCGAGACCTGCGCGGACGGCTGCGACTCTCGCCGCTCGGCTCCGGGGCGCTGGCGGGCAGCACGCTGCCGCTCGACCGCGAGTTCACGGCGCGGGAGCTCGGCTTCGACGCACCGACGCGCAACAGCATGGACGCGGTCGCCTCGCGCGACGCGGGCCTCGAGTTCCTGGCGGCCACCGCGATCGCGTCGGTGCAGCTCTCGCGGCTCGCGGAGGAGCTGGTGCTGTGGTCGACGGCCGAGTTCGGGTTCGTCGAGCTGGCCGACGCCTACGCGACGGGCTCGAGCCTGATGCCCCAGAAGAAGAACCCGGACGTGCCAGAGCTCGTGCGGGGCAAGGCGGGGCGCACCATCGGCAACCTGGTGACATTGCTGACCGTGATGAAGGGGCTGCCGCTCACCTACAACCGCGATCTGCAGGAAGACAAGGAGCCCATCTTCGACTCGGCGACTACGCTGCGCGACTGCCTCGAGGTGACGAGCGGCGCGATCGCCACGCTGCGCGTCGACACGGCGCGCATGCGCGACGCGGCGCAGGATCCCATGCTGCTGGCGACGGATCTGGCCGAGGCGCTGGTGCGCGAAGGCGTGGCGTTTCGCGAGGCGCACGAGGCGGTCGGCCGGGTGGTCGGCCACTGCGTCGAGAAGGATCTCGACCTGCGCGCGCTCTCGCGCGAGGACCTGCGCGCCTTCCACGGCGCCTTCCCCGCCGCGGCCGGCGAGCTGCTCTCGCTCGAGCGCGCCCTCGAAGAGCGCGCGCTGCCGGGGGGGACCGCGCGCGCCACGGTGGCGGCGGCCCTCGAGCGCGCCGAGCTGGAGATCCGCGCCAGCCTGGAGGCGCTGGACGCCGAGGGCCCGGCGTGAGGCGCGCGGGCCCGCTGCTGCTGCTGCTCGTCGCCGCGGCCCTGATCGGCTGCGGCCGCTACGGCCCTCCGGTGCGCCGCGCACGGATCGACGCCGCGCCCGCCGCAGCGGCGAGCCCCGAGGCGCCGAGCCCCGCCGCGCCGCCGGAGGCGCCCCCGGACCCGGCGCCGTGAGCCGCGCGCTGGCGTTCACGAAGATGCACGGCGCCGGCAACGACTTCGTCGTCCTGGACGGTCTCCGCGAGGCGCTCCCGCCCATCGAGCCGCTGGCGCGCCGGCTCTGCGACCGCCACTTCGGCATCGGGGCCGATCAGCTGCTGGTGGTGCGCCCGTCCGACGCCGCCGACTACCGCATGGAGATCTTCAACGCCGACGGCTCCCAGGTGGAGATGTGCGCCAACGGCATCCGCGCCTTCTACAAATATCTGCGCGACCGCGGCCACACGGACGCCGATGAGATCCGCGTGGAGACCCTCGGCGGCATCGTGCGCCCGCGCTGGGCTGGAAGGGACCGCGTGTCGGTGGACATGGGCCCGCCGATTCTCGCTCCGGCCAAGATTCCCACCACCCTGACCGGCGGCGAGGGCCCGGTGCTCGACGTGCCGCTGCAGCTCGATGGCGAGCGCCTGCGCGTCTCGTCGGTTTCGATGGGCAACCCCCACGCGATCGTCTTCGTCGACGACCCCGACGCGACGCCGGTCGAGCGGCTCGGCCCGCTGCTCGAGCACCACCCGGCCTTTCCGAACCGGGTCAACGCCGAGTTCGTCGCCGTGCTCGAGCGCGGGCGCATCCGCCAGCGCACCTGGGAGCGCGGCGCAGGCGAAACGCTCGCCTGTGGGAGCGGAGCCTGCGCGGTCGCCGTAGTATCCATGTTGCGCGGGCTCGTGGACCGGGCCGTGCGCATCGAGCTGCGCGGGGGTGAGCTCGACATCGAGTGGCCGGACGACGCCGCGCACGTGCGCATGACCGGTCCGGCGGCCGAGGTGTTCACGGGCCGCTTTCCGCTCGGGGAGGACTAGATGTTCGAAGGCGTCCTGACCGCACTCGTGACCCCGCTGCGCGACGGAGGGCTCGACGAGCCCGCGCTGCGCGACCTCGTCGAACGCCAGATCGAGGCCGGCATCGACGGACTCGTGCCCTGCGGCTCGACCGGCGAGAGCGCCACGCTCAGCTACGCAGAGCACCACCGCGTCGTCGAGCTCGTGATCGAGACCGCGCGCGGCCGCGTGCCGGTGGTGGCGGGGACGGGCTCGAACAACACCGCGGAGGCGATCGCGCTGACGCGGCACGCCGTGGAAGCAGGCGCCGACGGCGCGCTGCTGATCTCGCCCTACTACAACAAGCCCACCCAGCAGGGCATCGTGGCCCACTACAGCGCGGTGGCCCGGGCGGCCGCGCTGCCGCTGCTCGTCTACAACATTCCCGGCCGCACCGGCTCGAACATCCTGCCCGCCACCATGGCACGGCTCGCCGACATCGAGCACGTGGTCGGGGTCAAGGAGGCGTGCGGCGATCTCGGCCAGATCGGCGAGGTGATCGCGCGCTGCGGGAGCGATTTCTGCGTGCTCTCGGGCGACGACGCACTCACCCTGCCGATGCTCGCGCTCGGCGCGAAGGGCGTCGTCTCGACCACCTCGAACGTGGCGCCCGCCGAGATGTGCGAGCTGGTGCGCGCCTACCGCGCCGGCGATCTCGAGCGCGCGCGCCACATCCACTACCGGCTGCTGCCGCTCTTCGACGCGCTCTTCTGCGAGACGAATCCCATCCCGGTGAAGGCGGCGCTCCAGCTGATGGACCGCATCGGTCCCGAGATCCGCCTGCCGCTGACGCCGATCACCGAGCCCAACCGCCAGCGCCTGCAGATGGTGCTGAAAGAGCTCGGGCTCGCGTGATGGCCGCGCCCGCGCCGCACCGCGTGCTGGTGGTGGGCGCGCTCGGGCGCATGGGGCACTGCGTGCGCGAGGCACTCGCCGAGGAGCCGTCGCTGCGCCTCTCCGCGGCGCTCGAGGCGCCCGGGCATCCCGGCATCGGCAGCCAGTTCGCGGACGGCGTCGAGGTGCTGGAGGATGCCGAGGCAGCGCTGGCGCGCTGCGACGTGGTGATCGACTTCAGCCAGCCCGCGGTCACCCTGGCGCTGCTGCGCGCGGCGGCCGACGCGCGCCGGGCCTTCGTCACGGGCACCACCGGCCTGAGCGAGGCGCAGCGCAAGGAGCTGGCTGCGCTGGCCCAGCACACGGCGGTGCTGCACGCGCCGAACTTCTCGGTGGCCGTGAACGTGCTCGCCTGGCTCACCCACCAGGCGGCCGCCAAGCTCGGCCCCGGCTACGACGCGGAGATCGTCGAGCTGCATCACGCCGCCAAGCGCGACGCGCCGAGCGGCACGGCGCTGGCCCTGGCCGAGGCGGTGGCCGCGGCGCGCGGCGTGGCGCTCGGGGAGCATCTCGTGCTCGAGCGCGCCGGCGAGACCGGCGCGCGGCCCGAGGCCAGCATCGGCGTGCAGGCGCTGCGCGGCGGCGACAACCCCGGCGAGCACACGGTGCTCTTCCTCGGACGGGGCGAGCGCCTCGAGCTGGTGCACCGCTCGGCCACGCGAGACCACTTCGCGCGCGGCGCGGTGCGGGCCGCGGCCTGGCTGGTGGGCCGCGCGCCGGGCCTGTACCGCATGGACGAGGTGCTGGGGCTCGGCTGATCCGCCCGATCCGCGCGGAGTGTCGGCGCGCAACAGGCTGCGCTCGATTGCGCCGCAGCCGGCCTCGCGCCGCCTCTGGGAAGATCGCTCGCAAGGATCTGACGGGGGCGCAACAGAAACGGGCGCGGCGCCGATCGGCGGCGCCGCGCCCTTTCAGAATCCCAATCGGCAGTGCCGATCGGGCTCCCGCGGTCAGGTCCTAGAAAGCGTAGTAGACCTGAACACCCGCGGTGGTCTGGCCGCGCACGTCGCGCGAGCCATTGCCCTTGTAGAACTCGTTCGTGCCCACCTGGCGCACCTGATCCCAGCGGATCTCGCCGCGCAGCACGAGGTTCTCCACGAGCGTGTAGTCCACCGTGCCCGTCACGCCGAAGACTTCGCTGTCCCTGAACGGATTGAAGTCGGCACCGGAGCCAATGAAGTTGAACGGATCACCCAGGCCAAAGAAGTCCTGGCGATCGCGCGCGTACTCGCCGCGCAGCGACACGCCCGACCGATCGTTCACCGCCATGCGGCCGCCGACACCCATGCCCCACGCTCCGGTGGCGCTGCCCTGGATCCAGGCGTAGTCGGCGTTGGCCCACAGCGACAGCGCATCCGAGGCCTGGAAGGTGCCCACCATGTTGAGCAACCCGTTCTTCTGGCCGTTGACCGACGGGTTGAGTGCGAAGCCCCCCATGAACATGTCGGCGCCGTAGATCACGGTGCCGCGCACGCCCATCTGGTCCTGCTTGAACGCGGCGGTCAGGATGTAGGCCTTGTCCGAGTTGAGGTCGGGTGCCGTGATGTTCGACATGCCGCTGTTCACCACACCGACGCCAACCTCGACGGGACCCGCCATGCTGGTCAGCATCACGCCCAAGTGGTCATCCGGCTGGAATGCGTTGTACAGGAAGCTGTGCGTGATGTGGTTGTTGCGGGTGTTGTCGAGCGACTCGTTGCCCGTGATCGCGGCGAACTTGCCGAAGCGCAGGTTCACGCCGCTCCCGATGGGCGCCTGGTACTCGACATACGCCTGGTGCACGTAGACGTCACTGGGCGAATCCAGGTCTGCGATGCGCCGGCTTCCGCTGAACGCAGCGGGAACGCCTCCCGGCGGGAGGTAGCCGATCGCCACCAGCCCCTGGAAATCGCTCATCGACGAGGCCGTCTGGCCGTAGAGAACGTCGAAGCGGAATCCCGCGCGGCTCTCGTCGCTGGCCGGCTTGCCGATGCCGAACCAGACGTGATCCAGCTGGAACGTGTTGTGATCGGGATGGAAGCGGTAGTACTGGCCCGTGAAGGTGCCACCCTGGTTCCCGCCCAGACCTTCCAAGGATTGGAGGTCCGGCCGGTTGAAGTTCCAGAAGTAGCTGCCGGCCACGCCGCCATCGACTTCCAGAGACTCGATGAACTTCGCCAGTCCGGAGAGCGCCGCCGTCTCCTGCTGATCCTGCACGACCTGCTGGGCATCCTCGAGGAGCTCGCCCTGGTGCGCGAGCTGCTCTTGCTGCGCGTTCACTTTCTGTTGAAGTCCCTTCACCATCTCGCGCATCTCGGCGAGATCGGACTCCACGTCTGTACTCGCAACGACCGGCTGAGCGACGAACAGCAGCGCAGCTGCCGCACCCGCCAGCACCATCGAGACCCTCTTCATAAATCCTCCGTCCTTCCTTCGTCGTCCCCGCTCGAGCACGCCAGAGACAAGCCCCGCTTGGGACAGTCCCATCAGGAACAGAGTCTCCGCGCTCTGCGCGCACGATCGTTTCAGCGGGGGGACGCAGAATATTAAGCAAACCTCCGCGCGGTCCGCAGGTGTGTTGATAAGGACACACTTCGATCATGGCCGCGGAAGTGCACACAAAATTGTTTGAGCATGGCAGTGCGTAGCCCGCGGACCGAACAAGACAAACTATGTTTTATTTTGTTCGATCCCGCGCTCCCGAGCAGCGCCGATTGGCGCAAGGCCAGGCGGCATGCCGGCGGGCCGCTCGCGGCGGGAGCCCCGCGGCCCCCGTGCGTTCAACCATTCAAGTACGTCCCCGCCTAGAGATCGAAGTAGAGCTCGAACTCGTGCGGGTGGGGCCGCACGCGCACCGGGTCCACCTCGTACTCGCGCTTGTAGCGCGCCCACATCGCCAAGGCGTCTTCCGTGAAGACGTCGCCCTTGAGCAGGAAGTCGTGGTCCGCCTCGAGCGACTCGAGCGCCTCCTGCAAGCTGCCCGGCATCACGGGAATGCCCTTGGCCTCTTCGGGCGTCAGCGCGTAGATGTTCTTGTCGAGCGGCTCGCCCGGGTCGATCTTGTTCTCCACGCCATCCAGCCCCGCCATCAGCATCGCGGCGAAGGTGAGGTAGGGGTTGCAGGAGGGGTCCGGGTAGCGCACCTCGATGCGCTTGGCCTTGGGGCTCGCCGAGTACATGGGAATCCGGCACGAGGCCGAGCGGTTGCGCGAGCTCATGGCCAGATTGACCGGCGCCTCGAAGCCCGGGACCAGGCGCTTGTAGGAGTTGGTCGTCGGGTTGCTGAACGCCGAGATGGCCCGCGAGTGCTTGAGGATGCCGCCGATGTAGTGCAGCCCGAGCTCCGAGAGGCCCGCGTAGCCGTCGCCCGCGAACAGCGGCTTGCCCTCCTTCCAGATGGACTGGTGCGTGTGCATGCCCGAGCCGTTGTCGTTGAAGACGGGCTTGGGCATGAAGGTGGCGGTGAGGCCGCGCCGGCGCGCCACGTTCTTCACCACGTACTTGTAGAGCATCACCTGGTCGGCCATGCGCACGAGCGTGCTGAAGCGCATGTCGATCTCGCACTGGCCGGCGGTGGCGACCTCGTGATGGTGGGCCTCGACGCTGATGCCGAGCTTCTCCATGGCGAGCACCATCTCGGTGCGCACGTCCTGCAGCGTGTCGGTCGGCGGCACCGGGAAGTAGCCCTGCTTGTGGCGCGGCTTGTAGGCGAGGTTTCCGCCCGGCTCCTCGCGACCCGTGTTCCAGGCGCCCTCGATGGAGTCGATGCTGTAGAAGCCGTGATCCGGACCCGTGCTGAAGCGGGCGTCGCTGAACACGAAGAACTCGGCTTCCGGACCGAAGTAGGCGGTGTCGCCGAAGCCGGTCTGCCGCAGGTAGTTCTCGGCCTTCTTGGCGATCCAGCGCGGATCGCGCGAGTACGGCTGGCGCGTGATCGGGTCGACGATGTCGCAGACCACGACCAGCGTGGGATTCTCGAGGAACGGGTCGATGAATGCCGTGGTCGGGTCGGGCAGCATCAGCATGTCGCTCTCGTGGATGGTCTGCCAGCCGCCGATGGAGGAGCCGTCGAAGCCGCGGCCCTCTTCGAAGGTATGCTCGCCGATGTCACCGATCGGGTACGAGCAGTGCTGCCACATGCCCCGCCAATCCGTGAAGCGGAAGTCCACGATCACGACATCGTGCTTCTTGGCGAGACTCAGGGCCTCTTTCGCATTCATCACAGTTCCCTCGTGTCTTTCTCTCTGGCTGGTTGGCGTCTTCGATGCGGCGGCGCGATCGGATCCCGAACGAGCGCGCTTCATACGGCGTCGGGCCCGCGCTCTCCGGTTCGGATGCGGATCACCTCGGCCACGTCGACCACGAAGATCTTGCCGTCGCCGATGCGGCCCGTGTTGGCCGCGCTGACGATCGCCTGGATCGTCTTGTCCACCATCTCGTCACTGACCGCCACTTCGATCTTGACCTTCGGCAGGAAGTCGACGACGTACTCGGCGCCCCGGTACAGCTCGGTGTGACCCTTCTGGCGGCCGAAACCCTTCACCTCCGTCACCGTCATCCCCTGGATGCCGATGCCCTGGAGCGCCTCCTTCACTTCGTCGAGCTTGAACGGTTTGACGATGGCTTCGACTTTCTTCATCCGTCCTTGCCCTCCGCCGCCGGCTCGGAACGACTGCCCCGACCGGAAATGCTCGCTTCGCACGCTCGCATCCCCGGCGCGGCGCGCGGGGTGCGCGGAGAGCTAAGTTACCCCACCGCCGTCGGGCGCGGAGACCTTCCGGCCGAACCGGGCGGGGACTGGGCAGCTGGGATAGCAAGACGCGTGCCGAGCGCAGCACGCGCCAGGAGGGCGCTGCGCGGGCCGCGCGCGGGCGCGTGCTCGATTCTGCGGCAGCCCGTGCCGACGAAACAGGCAGCGCCGGGCCGGCCGGCCCGAAGCCGCGCCGCGCGCGAGCGCATCAGAAGCGGTAGTAGGCCTGCACGCCTCCCACGAACTGATCCCGGCGGAAATCGCCGGGGCGGCGATCCCGATAGAACACCGGGTCCGAGCCGTGGGTCTCGCCCGCGTCGTAGCGACCCTCGACGCGGACCACGAGGTTCTCGGCGAGACTGTGGTCCACGGTCCCGGTGAGCGACCAGAGCGTGTGATCGCCGAGCCCGGTCACGAGCGTGGGATCGAGGAAGTTGTCCTGCCCGTAGATCACCTCGGCGCGGAAGCCGAAGCCGGTCTCGGGCGTGATCGCGTAGCGCGACGCGGCGGCGACGGCGAAGGCGCGTGGATTGCCCGGCACCCGAGCCTGGCTGCCGCCGATGATCGCCTCGAGATCCTTCGTCCACACGTAGTCGAAGTCGAGCCAGGTGGACAGCACCGCGGAGGGATCCCAGCGCAGCACCAGGTCGACGATCCCGACCCGGTCGGTGTTCGAATCGAAGCTCGCCGGCGGACTCGCCGGATCGAAGCCGGGCAGGCTGCCGGCGTCGCCCCACAGGCCGTTCAGCGCCAGGTGCAGCGTCTGCGTCAGCGCGACGCCCACGCTCCAGAGCAGCGCCTTGCGGTCGTTGAGATCGCTGTTCAGATTGAGCGCCGAGTCGTTGGACGCGCCGACCAGCAGCGTCAGCGGCCCGATCGCGCTCTGCACCGTCACGCCGACGTGGTTGTTCGGCTGCAGCAGGGTGTCGAGCAGGCCGTCCGTCACGTTGAAGTTGTGCACGGTCTCCTTCCGTTCGACACCAATCGGCGTGGCGAAGCGACCGGCCGTGACGAGCACGCCGGGGCCGACCGGCGCGAGGAACTGCGCGTAGGCCTGGAAGACGCTGGAGAGATCGCCGTTGCCGCCGCCCGCCCCGCGCAGCGCGTCCGCCGTCTGGCCGAAGAGGATGTCCACGCCGAAGCCCGCACGGCTCTCGGGCGTGGCCTCGTTCACCAGCTTGAACCAGAGCTGGTCGAGCTGAAAGCTGTTGTGGTCGGGGTGAAACGGGTAGGCGAGCCCCGTCGCGTCGGTTCCGAGCGCGGGATTGCCGCGGTTGGCGAGGCGACCGCTTCCGTCCACGGGCCGATTGGCGTTGTACCAGTAGCTGGTCGCCACCCAGCCGTCGAAGCGCGTCTGCTCGACGAAGCGGGCGAGCCCCGAGAGGCTCGCCCGCGACTCGGCGAGTCCGGCTCGCTCGATCACCTGTTCCTGCGCCTCGACCCGCGTCTTGGCCGACGTGAGCTCGTCCTGCGTGGCCTCGAGCTGCTGCTCGAGATCGGAGATGCGCGCGTTCATGCGCTGCAGCTGATCCTGGACGTCGTCGGCGCAGGCGGCGCCCGGAGTCAGCGCCCAGCTCGCCGCGAGCGCGGCGCCGCCCCACGCGGACCGCAGGAATCGCGTCGGAAATCGCACGGAGAGCCCCCCATCCGGCGGCGTCTGGCCGCGGCCCGGGGGTGCATCGCGTGGTCTATCGCGTCTGCTGCCCGCCTGCCAGGGGTGCGGCGCGCGCCTCGCTCCCGAGATCGGGCACCAGCCGCCACAGATCGCGCGCGTCGAGATGGGCGAGCGTTCGCGGGCACAGCGATTCCGCGCCGCGCCCGCGCGCCTCGGCGAGCCAGCGCAGATCCGCGACGCGGTCGAGATCGAAGCACGGCGCCTCGACGGACACGCGCAGGCCCCGGCGCCGCGCAGCCGCGAGCGTATCGTCGAGCACGCGGCGCGTGCTCATGGGATGGGCGAACAGGCCGGGCACCGCAGCGCGCACCCCGACCAGGCTGTAGCCGCCGTCGCGATCGGGGCACACCGCGAGGTCGTGGGTCTCGAGCGCTGCGAGCGCCGCCAGCACGTGCCGCATGTCGAGCATCGGGCTGTCGCTGCCGCGCAAGAGCACGCGCTCCGCACCGGTGGAGAGCGCGTCCTCGATGGCCCGCTCCATGCGCTCGCCCAGATCTGCGCCGCGCTGACCGAGCACGCCGAACGCCCGGGGCAGCGGCGCG
>Ga0224496_10000229_pt1 | contig 40893 bp, 36 predicted proteins | sample SF_Jul11_sed_USG_2_FD_168127 | JGI IMG/M metagenome (GOLD analysis project Ga0224496, IMG submission 168127) | Sediment microbial communities from San Francisco Bay, California, United States - SF_Jul11_sed_USGS_8_1 | ecosystem: Environmental > Aquatic > Marine > Sediment | place: USA...
TCCCCCGGAGTCTGTGAGGATGGCGCCTGGCCATGCCATGAACTTCTGCAAGCCCCCCAGGCGCTGAATGGTCTTGTGCCCCGGACGCAGGAACAGGTGATATGTATTGGCCAGTATAAGCCTGTATCCCAGGTCCCATGTTTCCACAGGGTCCATCGCCTTGATAGAGGCCTGGGTACCCACCGGCATGAAAGCGGGAGTCTCGATGGGGCCGTGGGTGGTGGTGAACTGGCCCACCCTGCCACTGGAGGATGTGTCGGAGTTGTGTATAACGAAATTCAGGTTCATGAGTTGATATATCACTATATTGAGATATGGCGTAGCGCCAATATATAAAATCCAATCGAAATAGGTGAAAGCCTTAATCAAATCATCTCAATGATACCTATGTATAACCTGACAAACAACGAGTATACTTATCTTAAGGAAAGTACAATGCTTGAATTGAATAGACACTGTACCGATCACTTTATAATGTGCCATATTCCATGGCACGGGCATAATTAAGAACTTCTTCAACATCCTGGTTTTCCACGGAAACCTTCCGATCCCTTCTCAAGCTTTGCCCGACTTCGAACGCAAAAAGGTCATCCAGGTTAGATTGTGTTCCCTTTATTCTTGATGAAAAGGTGGCCTCGCGGCGAATAAAAGGGCGGACTAACAAATGAGGATTAGGCAGTTGCCTTCCCAAGCCCGAAAGCTCCCCTAAAGCTGCGGCGGCTCCACTAAGGATCGAGATGAACTCCTTGTCAAAATCCAAAGGTGGCGGCAAGGGATTAGGAATGAAAGCGTAAAACGCGTCCCTGCTAGCTCCAACGCGCACAACTGCCCCCGCATCGCTACCATTAAATTTATCCTTGTCCAATTCCGCATTTTACCCCATCAAGATCATTTCGGATACGGGAACAACTCCTCCACGTTGATGGCCCTGTTATGGTCATCTTTGAAGACAACATGTCGCCTGGTGAACTGGGTGGGCGAGGTGAGTCCCGCCGCCGCCGACAAGGAGAAGAGCGCCGCCCGGCAGGTTATCAGGTAGTTCATGGCGCGGTACTTCTTTTCGTCTATGGCCAGGACCCGTTGCAGTTTCTGATTTGTGGTGGCCACCCCCACGGGGCACTCGTTGGAGTGGCATTTTTCCGTCATGATACATCCCACGGTTATCATAAAAGCCCGCGCCACAGCCACCATATCCGCTCCCAGCCCCAGGGCAACCGCCTGTTCGTCCGGCAGGTGCAGCCTGCCAGAGGCGATAAGCTTGACTTTATGGCGCAGGCCGGCTTTTCGCAGGGCGTTGTCAGCTATCACAATAGCGCAGTAGATGGGCAGACCCAACGAATCCGCCATCTCCTTGTATGTGGCTCCGGTGCCCCCTTCGCCCCCGTCCACGCTGATGAAATCGGGACCACCTCCCGTCCTGTTCATCGCAGCGCATAGATCGTCCAGGGCGTCGTTATCACCCACCACCATCTTGATCCCCACCGGCAGCCCCGTGGTCTCTTGCGTCTGGGCGATGAAGGCGAGCAGCCCAGTCATATCGTCGAACATGGGAAACCGGTTGGGGCTGTCTATATTTTTCCACGGCTCCACTCCGCGGATGGCGGCTATCTCCGGCGTCACTTTGATTCCTTCCACATGCCCGCCGCGGATCTTGGCCCCTTGACCCATTTTCAATTCAATGGCCCGCACCTGGCGTATCTCCGCCTTGCGCCGCAGGAGGTCCCAGTCCAGATTTCCTTCCCTGTCGCGCACACCGAAAAGCCCTGGCCCGATTTGGAATATCAGGTCGCACTCGCCTGTGAGGTGATAGTCGCTCAATCCCCCCTCTCCGGTGTTCATCCAGGCGCCGCCGGCCATACCGATCCCCTTTGACAATGCGGTTATGGCGTGGGAACCAAGGGCGCCATAGCTCATGCCGCTCATACCGATGAGCCCTTTGATCTTCCATGGATGTTTCCGGTCTGGCCCCACCACCTGGGCATTGAAGTCGGTGAGAAACCATGGGCGGACGTTTTCGTCACGTACCTCCTCGTCGCGCCAGAAGAGCCCCTCGTGCTTTATGTGGTATTTTTTGGTGGGGAGGATTATGGAATTGTCCAGCTCCAGCTCGCTGTTGAGGCTGGGGAACATGCTGTTTTTCAGGAAGAGCCCAGCCGCGGCGAAATCCCGCTTGCTGCCAAAACTGATAAGTGTTCTCAGATATTTGCCCGCTTTTACAATAGTTGTGAACTTGATCCGGCTGATGGGCCTCCCGTCATTGTCCTCGTCGGTTATATAGAACCGCATCTCTGGGCCGATTTTTTCTATCAGGTATCGCAGGACGCCGACAAACCAGTATTTGCCCCGCAACAGGGAGTGTTGGGTCTGCCGCCGGTTTTTTATATAAAGCAGAAGCCCGAAGAGTGGCGGGCCCATAAACATCATGAGCAGAACCGAAAAAGTGAGTATCTGGATAACGTTCATCAACCAGGGAGGCGCCACGCTAATCTCCGCTATAAACGAGGATCATACTACAGCTTCCTTCCAGCCAGCGGCTTTGCCACCTCACCCAGAGTATCGCCCATGCCCAAAAGGTCTATGGAGAACATGATCTTTGTTTCTTCGCTGATACTGGGTCCTCCAGGAGCGTCGACCACGTTTTTCTTTTTATACAGACCGCTGATTCCCATCCCCCAGCATCCAGCCTTGTAGAAGAACCTGATTGAGGCGTCGTTTATGAATGCGTCTTTTTCGCTGTATATCGCCGATAAATCCGCCCGTACACCTCCAGGCAAAACGAATTCCATATACGCCGTATCCCACGCCTCGTCCGGGTATGTGCCCACCCTGTCCAGCGCGAAGTGAAACACCTCGCCGATTTTCATTCCCAGTTCCACATGAGTTCTCTCCAGCCGGGAATCATCGATACTATACTCGGCGTTAGCGTTTAGCATAAGCCAGTGCGTCGGTTGAGTCTTCAGATCCACGACTGTGGGCAAAAGTGGCCTGCGGGGTAAATCGGGTGTTTCCAGGCGATCAGCTTCGTTGAAATCATAGCTCTGCTCAATGGTAAGCTTGATTCTTTCCACAACGGCGGCTTCGGCGCCGCCGCTCTCCTTGAACAGTAGTTGGTTCACCAGGGAGAATGTGGCCACATTTTTCGGCGCGGATAGATCCACCGCGTCTATCGGTTTAACCTTTTCCCGGTTCACTCCGTCGAAATCATAATCTGGAATATAATTCCATGACAGCTTTGGAGTGATCAGATGCTTTAGCTTCTCCCCCTCCCCGCTGTCAAAAATCTTGTAGAATCGGGGCCCGGTGAGAGTTGTGGAGGCGGAGTAGTAATTTCGGACGAAGGGCTCTTCCACTATGGCGCCCGTTTCGTCCACCCATGCCGAGTATGCGGTGGCCCGGTATTTGATCTCCGGCTCCAGCGACAGCCATGGCGCCGGGGAGAGGACCGCGGAGAGCCCGGGGAAAACGTCCAACCTGTTCACCTTGAACTGGTCCACACCAGTGCTCGGCTCCACGGTGGCCTGGCTGGTGGAAAAATATGTGTAACCAGATTCCAGCGACCAGTACAACGGCAGGTCAAACAGGCTCTCCTTCTGGTTGGTAAAAGAGATTGCGGGAAGCTCATCCACCTGGTCCCCCACCCCTGGGACTACGGAGCGCTTGGTCCTGGCTGTCAGGCTCAGGCTGCGGGATGTCCAGTTTCTGCGAAGGAGAAAGAAGCTGTCAGAATAGCGTCTGGTTCGGGAAGTCAGATCGTCTTCCCATCGGCGGGCGAGGCTATCCTTGCTCTCCATATCGACTCTAATCATGTTCTCCATGCCCAAGGGGAGGACCTGGTTGTGGTTGTACAGGATTTTCCACAGTTCGTTACCCTTCCTCTCCTCGGGCGCCATGACGTAGAAGTACTCGGCGTTCAGCTGCCCCCTGGTGGAGGGTGAAAGAATATAACGAAACTCCAGATCGCCCCCCTCGCCGTCGTTTCCCCTGTGATGGTGGGTGATGGTGCTATCCATATAGTCAGTCATGGCCCAGAAGAAACTGTTGGAAATGTTGAAGCCGTTTTCCTGGGAATAGGTGAGTGAGGGAATCAGAAATCCGGTGGCTCTATTGGTCTTCACCGGCATGATGAAATATGGGAGGTATAGAATGGGAACCGCTCCCGCCCTGAAAATCATCCCCTCAGCATAAGCGTACCCCTCCACTGTCAGATCCACGAAGGAGGCCTCGATGCGCCAATCCGGGTCCGGAAAGGGGCAGGTGGAGCAGCTTCCGTTTTCCAAAGTGAAGTGGTCCGGCTCCAGCCTTTCGATCCTTTCTCCGGTGAAGTAAAAGGAGTCACCCAATCGGCCTTGGGCATTGTGCAGCCTCCCCTCGCCGGTTTTCAGATTGAACTCCACTTTCTCGCCGTCGATCACGGCTTCCTTTTCACTCACCTTCACATGGCCGGCCAGGTACCCGATTCCTGTTTCGTGATTGACCACGCCCACATCGCCGGAGATCACACGTCCCTGGTATTTGATTTCCACGTCATCCTGGGCCTGGGTCCTCTTCTGTTGCTTGCTATGGTCGATGGCCCCGGCGGTAATGGTAATCGCACCCCCGGCGCCGGAAGCGTCTTGGGGTTCCGCCAGGGTGGAATTGGCGGCGGTCAGGATAAAAACCGTTAGAATCGAGGGCAAAATCCGCTTGGCAAGCCATCGAGTGGCCTTCAAGGAGAGGCGCCACTTCCGGCAGGGGCCTTGATCATCGCCGATATGCAATTTTCCTCCAAACAGCCTTCAGACAGGGGCACGAACCTTGCTCGTGTTCCGCAGTCCGGAGAAGGTTAGCTGGCATTTTATAAATATATGCGGCAATAAGCAACGCAATGGTTCATTGGCAAGAAAACGGAATCACCACTGAGAAAAAAACAGGTACAAACGCCTGTGGATAACCGGTGGAGAAAAGCGCCTTCCAAGGTAAAACTCCCTGATTATAAAGCTCTTTCAATTGACTATGATATCGGGAAGCGAGCGTAGGTATATGATAAATAATGCCTTACGGTCACATCGACGCTAAATGCTTGAGTTTGGAACGCCAGTTCGATTATGAACAATATTTTCAACAGGCTCGCTGGTGTTATTAATATCTGGTTGACAAATGCGGTAACTCCCGACGCACCAAAACAACCGGCGTTTGGCGCGGCCGGGGGCGATAACCGATCTACTTGCGCTGGTCAATGGGCAAATAATCCCTGTTGGGCGCGCCCATGTACAGCTGGCGAGGCCTGCCGATCCTTTGCACCTTCTCCGTGATCATTTCATTCCACTGGCTGATCCACCCGATGGTCCTGCCTATGGTGAATATGACCGTGAACATGCTGGTGGGGATGCCGATGGCGCGTTGGATGATGCCGGAGTAGAAGTCGACGTTGGGATATAGCTTTCGCGTGATGAAATACTCATCCTTGAGGGCGATCTCCTCCAGTTTCATCGCGATATCAAAAAGCGGATCGTCCACTTTCATCGACTCCAGAACCTCGAAGCACTGCTTACGGATAATCTTGGCTCTTGGATCGTAGTTTTTATATACCCGGTGGCCGAAACCCATCAGGCGGAACGGATCATCCGGGTCCTTGGCTTTATCCACGAACTTGGTGATGTTCTTCACATCGCCGATCGCCTTTAGCATGGTGATAACCGCTTCGTTGGCCCCGCCGTGGGCTGGGCCCCACAGGGTGCCCACTCCGGCGGATACGCACGCGAAGGGATTGGCCTGGGACGAGCCGGCCAGCCGCACTGTGGAGGTGGAGGCGTTCTGCTCATGGTCTGCATGCAGCAGGAAGATAAGGTCCATCGCCTTTGCCGCCACCGGGTTCACCTCATACTCCTCCGCCGGGTAGGAATACATCATGTGCAAAAAGTTTTCCGTATAGGTGAGGTTGTTCTTGGGATAGGCGAAAGGCTCGCCCCTGGAATAGCGGTAGGCCCAGGCGGCGATTGTCGGCATTTTGGCCACTAGCCGCTGGGCCGATATTTCGCGGCTACATTCATTGTGAACATCCAGCAAGTCGTGATAGAACGCCGAAAGCGCCCCAACAACACCCACCATGACAGACATTGGATGAGCATCGCGCCGAAAACCCTGGTAGAAGTCTCGCAGCCCCTCATGAACCATGGTATGGTGGTTTATCTGATGACGATAGTCTGATATCTCCTTTCGCGTGGGCAGCTCTCCGTGCCACAAAAGGTAGCACACTTCCAGGAAATCGCTTTTCTCCGCGAGTTGCTCGATGGGGTATCCGCGATAGAGCAGGACTCCCTCCTCGCCATCGATAAATGTTATCTTGCTCTCGCATGAGGCAGTCGACAGAAATCCGGGATCGTAGGTGAACATCTTCAGTTCCTTGTACAGAGTGGAGATATCCATGACCGCTGGCCCGTGGGAACCTCGCCTGACAGGGAATTCCACGGTTTTTCCGGTTGAGTTATCGGTGATTGTGACTGTGTCCTTACCCATGATCGACCTCGATATTTGAGTTATCCATCCGTAGAGGGCGCTCCCCTGTTTCCTGGGGTTGTCCCCCTCCACCTGCGTCATTATAGCAGTTTACAGTGCCGGGCAATTGTATTTGTGGCCGGGAATCCTGAATCCCCAGTCCCCGATTGCCTTATCCTTGAGGTACTCCTCCGAAATCTCGATGCGAATCGAAGTATTCTCCTCTTTAGGTTAGACAGCCAGCTTCCACATAGGGATATTCCGCTCCGCCTGTCGTCTGGGCAGGGGGTGATGGGGATATTGCTCCTTATTGTAAAAATCCGCCGGAATGCTAGAATGACTGATCATGACCCAGTCTGAAAACACGTATCTGGTGGACGACCTGCAATTCGCTGGAAAAAGACTCTCTCTGGTGGGGATTCTCCACTCCAGGGAGGAGTTCATGAAAAACAGGAAAGATTTTGAGCGGATGATAAAGCCATATTCCGCCGTTATGCTCGAGCAGCCTCTCTGGTATGTAGATTTCTCACATGACCTATCATCGTTCGGCCAAATCGCGGCCATCGCCCTGAAGATGAACAAGAGAGTCTATATCGCCGATCCCTTCGACACCAGAGTGCTGGCCGCTGACGCGGTCTTTGCCCTGGCGGGGCTTTCCATGCTGGTGAAATCCTCCATGGATTTTGGCAAAAGCGCCATGGGTAAAAGACCGGAGGGATTCTCCCGAAGGGGACTGATCCTCCGGGCTGGAATGCTGGCGCTTGGCTTACCCCTGTTTTCCGGCAGCCTGCCGGGGATGGACCTGCGCTCTGCCGTCCACAGAGACTCCGCTTACTCCTATGGCCTGGATGACAAAGTGACCTGGGGAAGCAAGGACTGGCGTGACCTGCGGATCGCCATGGGGATAGATAAGGTCTTGAACAATGTCCCCGAGCTGCACACGTTGATCGCTTTTCATGGCATTGGTCACCAGCAGGGGATTTTGCACTATCTACTGCACCCGCAGGATCGCCGCCGGGAGGCCGCCTACGAACCGTTCAAGCGAATCAGCCTGAACCTGTCGGTACGAGAGTGGATCCCTAAAAAACATAAATGGGAGCTGGCACGCCAGTTCTGATCGGCTCCAGGTCTTGCCCGCAGGATGGAGAATTATGAGAAACATCACATTCAACACAGCCATTTTAATCGCAACTGCTCTGATAGCCTCCTGCGCCCCGAATCCTCGAAATAATTTCGACGCCTCCTGCGCCAATGACCTGGAGTGCATGGGGTGGTACGTCACCGACTATTGCGACGATGGGCTTGATACCACATATGGTTTTTTCGAGGAAGGAGCGTCTATACAATCGTGGGGTCCCTTCACCACTCCGGCGCTGAATGAGTACACCACCGGCACGCTCCAATGCCAGGCGGATCGGCGAGTGTGCATCGGCGCCCAGGCGGGGGATATCAGCTGGGGAGTGGGACTGGATGGAGGACGCGAATGTAAACAATGTTGCGCCCTGTGCAATGGGATGTCATACAGGTTCGATCTGCGGTGCGAGGATACTCCGACGGACAGGCCAAGCTCCCTGCCTGGGGGCTTTGTAGTCTCCAGGGGCCATGCAGCCCCGTAGAGCCTTTCAGCCCCCGAAGAAGAGCGCCACCATCACGTGCCACAAGAGCGCCAACCCCAACGCCAGCGATAGAGGCCTATGAGTGGCCTTCCACCGGGAAAGGGTATTGGCCGCGGCAGTGGCCATGGCCAGGGTCTGCTCCACCTCGTCCGGGTCCACACCTTCTTTCAGCAATTCCGCCCGGCGGAATTTCAGATCCTTCTGTGCCCGGATATATATCACTCGACCAATAAACCCGCTGACCAGGCACGCCAGCATCAGCAAGAAAGCAAGTATCGGCACAACCGCGCGAAAGTGCGCCCCCGTGTGGATGCCGACCAACATCACCCCTCCCACCGACAACCATTGGTGAACATCCAGCCAATCCTTCAGCCGACCGGGAATCCATTTGTATCTCTTGCGCCCCATGTATGCGGCGATGGAGAAGGCCACCAACAGCGAGCCCCCATTACCAAGAGAGTGCTTCAACAGGTGGCGAAGATCCCTGCTCTGATAGGTCAGCTGGTCTATGGCTATCTCCGCCACCACAGTCACCCCCAGCGCCATCCCCAGGATACTCACCAGTATCGCCAACCTTCCGAAAGCCTTCAGAGTGATCAGCATACGTTCCGCCCCAGGTTAGTCATCATCCCGTTTGCCATCATGATCGCCTCCATCCCGGCCGGATTTTCCGGATCGCTTACGGTCCCGCTCCCCCTCATGCTCCCTTCCGGTGGGGTGGCATCGGGCGCAGCCGGATATATCCACGATCCCCTCCTCCAGATGCTCCATCCTAATCCCCAGGGACCCATGTTCGTGACAGGCCGAGAGGCAGTCGTATTTGTCCAGCGATACCGGGTGGCAGAGATCGCACTTGTTCCCTCCGCGCCGCGCTCCATGCTGAAACGGGAAGCGGTGTTCCATTGTCAAAGTTTTCCAGTTCCCGGTCCCGTGGCACCGTATGCAATCGCTATCAGTGGCGAAATGGCGCGACGGCAGCATGTGACAGGAGGCGCAGGCCGCCTGTCCGGCCAGGGTGGCGTGATCCATTTTAGCGCCTTTCCAGGAGTTGGCCTGGTGGCAGAGCCGGCACTTGGCCCTGGTCAGGAAATGTTTTTCCGGCAGGCGGTGGCACTTGGCGCAGCTTTCGGTCTTCCCCATGACGGCATGGTCGAATCGCGCCGGTTTCCATTTTTTGGAATCATGGCAAATTGAGCATTCCTTCTCTGTGATCCCATGAGCCGGTGGCAGCCGGTGGCATCTGGAACAGATCTTTTCCTTGATCATGGCGGAATGATTCATCCGCGCGGGTTTCCATGTCAGGGTATCGTGGCAGTGGGAGCACTCGATATCAGTCAGAGCGTGCCTCTCCTGCAGTTTGTGGCATAGAGAACATGTTTGCTCCGGTTTCAGGGCAGCGTGGTTGAACCGGGCCGGTTTCCAGCCGATGGTGATATGGCAGAGGGAGCAGTCCTGATCCGCCAAGGGGAAGTGGGCGCCAGTGACCAAATGGCATTGCTGGCAAACCTGTCCACCGGCTTTTTCGTGGGGCGCCACGAAGGTCACCTGCTCATTGGACGCCGGATGATCGGTATGGCACCGCAGGCAGCCGCTCTTTTCCATGTGCCCCATGAACACGCCCTTCTTTTTCTCCCAGGAGGCCCTGTTGTGGCATCCGGAAAGCACGCAAGTCTCCCCCCTTGGCTTTGCGAAGGAGGAGTGGCAGGCGCCGCATTTTTTTATATGCGCATGGCCTGGGGCCAGGGGGCCTGGAGAAAAGAATATTTCGGGAAAAAGAAGACTTGCCCCCACCAGGGTAACCAATGCGATGAGCAATCCTAAAAGTTTTTTATTCACTGTTTTATATGGAAAGAGGCGCCAGTAGTATATTGACAGCGACGTAAAACAGCCAGGCGTCCGCGCTATGCGGATGGCTAATTCCCTCCGTCTTTTTCGTCAAAAGAAGACTTTTGTATGTCTATCATTTCTTTGCCCGATAGGTACGGGGCGCTGACCACTTTGGTGACCTTGCTCATCTGGTGGACTATATCACGGATTCTTCTGGCAGACTGGTTGATTACCTCTATGCATTCCCCCACCTCCTCCGGCGGCAGGTTTGCCCAGTCTCGCAGGATTTCCGAGTTGCCCATGATGCCGGTAAGGGGATTGTTGATCTCGTGTTGCATAGTCAGCGCCATCTTCAGCACCGCCTCCAACTCCCGGTGGGCGGCGGTTTTCTGCTCCAGGACCCTGATGCGAAGGTGGACCCGCACCCTGGCCAAAAGCTCCTCAGGATTGAAAGGCTTGGAAATGTAGTCATCCGCTCCCAGGTTCATCCCCTTGATGATGTCCCCCGGCTCTCTTTTGGCGGTGACCATTATCACGGATATGCTCCGCAGGTTTTCATCCGCTTTGACTCTTCGGCATACTTCCATACCGTCGATGCCTGGCATCATAAGATCGAGCAGCATAAGGTCCGGGTGGAAATCGCTGGCGATACGCAACGCTTCCTCACCGTTGGAGGCGGTTTGCAGGTCGAATGTCCCATCTCGGGAAAGCGTAAGCCTTATAAGCAAGGAGACGTTTGGATCGTCATCTACGATAAGAATTCTGTGCATTAAAACCCGGACGAATAGTTGTCCCCTATTTTAACACAATTACGGGGTCTGATATCGATACGGATTGTCCCGCGGCAGGGAGACATTCAGCTCCGCCAACTCGAATAATGGCGGCCTCGCGCAAATAAAGCAGGGATAATCCCGCGCCTGGGCCGCCAGCCGTTCCATTTCCAAAGGGGCCAGCCGCTCCAGCTCTACACAAAGGGCACTGCGCTCATCAGAAAGTTCGGCCGCCATCAGGCGATTCAGTTCACTGATGCTGGCGCCGATCGACTTTTTGTCGGCTCCAGGCGCCTTAATTGTGAGTACCAGCTCTTTCTTCAAGGCCGCGAGCCGATCCACCTCCGGCACGCCAGCCCCTGCTTTTTCAGGATGCTGTTCAATCTCCCTGATCCTCCTCTCTGTCTCGGCGATATCCTGCCTGGGATCATCGGCGGAGATGTCGATCCACAATGCGGCGGAGAGGCATGCGCTCTCCGGCGGGCGGGCCTGGAAGTACCGCTCCAGAATAGCGTCGGTGACATGATCATACTTGGCGCCTCCCACGCCGTGGATGAACAGGTCGCTCAACGCTAGCCGCAGGTAAAGCGAGAGAGTGATCGCTTTGGGCCTTATAGCCACTATCCTCTCCATCAGAGAGGTCATGGGGAACTCTTCCCCATTTTCCAGGACCAGCGCCGAGGCTTTGCCCCCTGCCACTTTGACATAAAGCTTTCGGCGTCCCCCCCCCTCGACCACCCAGAAGGGCGCCTGGATGAGACCATTATGGGTTTCCAGGTTCGGGAACGGGTTGGCCGGATAGCGCAGCTTCCGTTCCCGGCGATACTCGTCCAGTGCCAGGTTGTATTCTCCGGCGAACCGCTCGATGTCAGCCATTATAAAAGAGGCGAACCGTAGAAAAGTTATATCTTTTGAAAGCGCCGAAACCGGTAGCTCAAGAAAACCGTCCACCTCCGGGGCCAGCCACGCCCGGCGCATGACTATGGCGCGGGAGACGTAGTCGGGAAAGTCCAGGCGCCTATCGCCTAGCGTCGCCAGATAGCTCTCCAGGGCTCGCCTGGGGCTAGCCAGCCTTGGGTGGGCCATGTAGCCGACCATGCCCCGCAACCTGTCGAGCATATCCTCAACCGGCTCTGCTTCCGTCGTCTCATACAACCCATGTTTTTTCATCGGGAACAGGGGGTACTCCAACCTCTCCAGTTTGTCATTTTCCATGCTGGGCAAGGGGAGATACTCGGCCCGGAACTCATCGGAGTCCACTGTCATAAAAAGCGGTGTGGCGCCCAGCTCCCTCGCCGCCCGCACCAGAGCCACGGGCTTTATCATGATGCCCGCATGAAAGTGGACAGGCTGGTGGCCTGAGCCTATGACCAGGGCCGCCGGGTCCGCCACTGGGCCGGGATCCAGCCCTAGCGACAGGGTATATGCCCTGGCGATATCGATGGCGGCGCTCCTCGCCTTGAGACGGAAGGTAGTAAGCGGCTCGCCATCCAGCAGGATGTCGCTGTTTAACGTGGCGTTGCGTTTCGCAGCGGAGGAGTACTCCGTCAGGGGTGGTAGGGTCAGTGTGGTCTTGTTTTGGGTGGGGACCATTAGTTGATCAAAGGGATGGCTCATGCTCTGGGCCCGCTGACTATCAGAACCTAAGGTCGCGGATGTCGCCAAGCCCGATCTCTTCATCGCAGAAGACCGGCTCACCGTAATCAGCCCCGATGAGGCTGCCGTAGTAGGCGCCTATCTCCTCGATGCGCTTGAGGATAATCTCCTCCCGATTCGCCGCGGCAAACTGGGACTTGTAGTTCACGATAGCCGCCAGCTTTTTTGGGAAGGCCTCGGTCACATCCAGGATGAACGCCGGCTTGACGTGGAGCCTCAGGTGGGAGGCCAGGTATCCGAAGACTTTGGAGGGGTAGAACGGCTCCCCGTGCATGTTGGTTCTTGTCAACTTTGCGTCGAACCTTGCCTTAAGCGCCACCTGGCTGCCGGTAATATGGTCTGGGTGAGCGTCGGCGCCCTTTTGTATGAAGAGCAGCTTTGGTTTCAGCATCCTGTAGATTTGCGCTACCTTGTGCCGGGCTTCCACGGTATCCACCAGTTCCCGGTTCGGCAGGTCTAGAGTGATCCTCTGGCAGGCGCCAAGGATTTCCGCGGCCATGACAGACTCTTTTTCTCTTGTTTCCGGATTGCCGAAAGGTGTGGGCTCGCCGTTGGTCAGGTCCAGGAAAGCCACCTGGAGCCCTTTTTGGGCCAGCATGGCCGCAGAGGCCCCGAATCCCATTTCTATATCGTCCGGGTGGGCTCCCACGACGAGGATATCGACCATCGCTTCACCTCCTTTTCCAAAACTCCCATGTAGTATGCCCGTCTTTGGACCGGGTCGTCCATCCCTCCGCCGAATGTCCTATCCAGGTTCTTGTATATTCGTGGTACCGGAGTTTCCTTCACAGCCAGCCCGAAATGGGCGGCCTGGATCCAGAATTGCAGTGGCATGGCGTAGCCCGGTTCGTCGAGCCGAAGTTTTTTTAGCGCCTCCACCTTGTAGCATTTGAATCCGCAGAATGAATCTGTAAGCTTATATCCCGTTATGCTGTTCACGGTGGTGGTGATGGCGATGTTGATTTTTCTTCTATGTTCCGGGGGGATGTCCTGCCCTTCCTGTTCCGTCAGGTACCGGCTGCCGGAAAGAACATCCAGATCGCCTATTTTTTGGAACATCTCCGGTATCATGGCCGGCTCGTGCTGCTCGTCGCAGTCAATGGTGATTGCCAGCCGATATTCTTTTTCGACGGCTCTGGCAAATCCGTCGATGAGCGCCTGGCCGTAGCCCATGTTAGCTGGTTTGCGAATGATATCGAGCCCGGCGAATCTCTCCAATATTGCTCCTGAGCCGTCGGTGGAGCCATCGTCAACGGCGATCAGCGGTCCCTTGTGAAACTCGCGGATCTTTGCCAGCACTCCAGGCAGGGTGGCGGCTTCGTTGAAAACCGGGATGATAACTGCGTTGACCATATATCAATGATAGCGCAACATCGGACCGGATGGAGGCGAAAGAAGCGCAATACTAATCGTCGAAGGATACCTCCACTTCGAAGCCGTGGCCGTCCACCTGGAACGGGATTGCCAGGACAGGCCCGCTGGTGACGCTTTCGATCTCGTGGCCCGGTCCTTTGATCACTGTGGGGAGCCCCGCTTCGAACACAAATCCTAGTTCGTTGAATCTGCGTCTGGAATCACCGCTTATCATGTTGGTCAGTTCTCCCACTGCATCGGAGACATCCTGGTCTATGCTGGTGTATTCCATGCCCAGCATGCCGCCCACGATTTTGCAAATAGCCGCCGAGGAAAAGGAGATAATGATGACTCCTTTTTTGACTCCGGCCAGCCCTATCACGCCGGAGATATCCCCCGTGGCTTTCTTTCCTGATTTCAGGAAGACTTCGCCTGGTTTCGGGTTGATCATGGCCATGGTGGAGATGACGTTAATCGCCGCATCTTTCACCGGGTCAATCATTTTGGTTTCCATGGTATCTCCTTTGGTATCACAGCTTACTTGAAAGCGCCGATTTGTTCAATCCTATCCAGGGCCGCAGTAACCAGCTCCACGAAGACCTCCCTTTGCTCCTTGTCGAACTTGTACAAAAGGTCCGCGGCGATTCTGTCGGGGATGCGGTTCATCAGACCGGAGAGCGCGTCGCCCCGGTCCGCCAGGGAGATCCATGTTTTCCTCTTGTCGGAGGCGTCTGGTTCTCTGGCGAAAACGCCTTTTTTCACCAGGTTGTTCACCGTCCATGTGGTGGAGCTAGGTGGCATGGAAAGCGCCTCGCCGATATGGCCTATGGTCATCCTCTCGGATGCGGCCACAAGCTTTAGCGCCTTGCGCTCCGTGTGGCTTAGCTCCTTGGCCAGAAGTGGCAGGGTGGATTCGATCTTCTGGTACCTATCTATGATCAGGTCCACAAGCCGCTTCACGGCATCGGCGTCTCTCACTTGCTATTCCCGCCGCTTTCGACTTTGCCCTTCATGGTGGCTTCAGCTTTCCTTGTGAAGTTCCAGCACCTGGGCCATCCTGTCCACACTCTCGATCTCGGTGACCCCCATTTTCTCGGCCATCCCCATGAGCGAAAGCGCGCCCAGCCCATCCTCCATCGACTTGCTGATATCGCCGAACAACTTTTCCACGCTTTCTCGGTCAGGATCCACCGGTTCCGGCGCGGGATTGAGCATCTCACCGTTTAAATTTGCCATCACTTCGGCCACTTTCACATGCTCCAAAGGCCTCTTGATCAAAAACCTTTCCCCTCCAGCGTCCAGGAAAACAATGATGTCGAGCTTGTGCAGTTTACGTAATATTTCCCCGTAAAACTCGCTGGTGATTTCCAGCTTTTGTTGCACGCTGAATGGGTCCACCGGGCCCTTGTCGGCTATATACGCCCGGGCCGCGTCCAACAGTATCCTGATCGCGTAGTAGTGGGAGTATTTGCGCCGGTCGAAGCCCTCCTTCTTTTTTGACTTCACCTCCTTGGGGTATTGTATGGCGTATGCGATGACCGATCCCCCCAGGACGATGAGCCAGGTTACATACAACCAGAAGAGAAAGATGGGGATAATAGCCAGGCCTCCGTACACATCCTTGTAGCTGGCCCACTCCCGCAGGTACCAGTTGAAAACCAGTTTGGCCGTCTCGAACATTCCACTGGCGATTACCGCCCCCCAGATGGCTGGCCGGAAACGGACGTTTGTGTTTGGGATAAGCCGATAGATCAGGAGAAAGGCCGTGGCAGTGAGCAGGAAGGGTGTTCCCTTGAGCAGGAAGCCCTGGTCATATCTATACTCAGCGTAGGAGGGGCTGGCCGCCAGCGCCTGGACTTTTGCCGTCAAGTATATGGAGCCTGCGATAAGAAATGGAGTCAATGTGACAGTGAACCAATAAACCACGAATTGATTTATCGGGGGTCTGGGCTTATCCACCTTCCATATCATATTGAAGGCTGATTCAATAATCGACAAGACCCAAATAACCAGCGCGATCAGGAATAGCAAACCGAGCACCGAGACAGGCGCCGCGTTGGTCTTGAAAGTCTCAAAGCTCTTTTTCACGGAATCGGCCAGATCCTGGTTTGGTGGAAGGAACTGATCGAAGAAGAACTCCAGGGCGGTTTCACTGGTGACTTTTATCTCCTGTCCATCGGTGGTTGAGATGGAATCGGCAAGGTTGACAGACGACAGGATGGATAAAGAGACCGCCAGCAGGGGGGCCAGGGTCAAAAGAGTGGTGTATGCCAGGGAGGCGGCGAAGGTGGGGCAGTTGTCCCACCAGAATTTCTCGGCGATTTCCAGGCCGATCTTCACCCTCCACGCGAACCATCTGATGGCCCAGTTGGAGCTTTCCTCCAGATTGGTGTTCAAGGTCTCTATTGATCTGGCGTAGAGGCTTCTCCCCTCCTGCCTGCCGCCATCTATCTGCTGGGTGGTGGTTTTATCCGGCATGCCAATTGCCTCCTAGGCTGGGACGCGTTTGGAGGCGCCGAGCGGATTCGAACCGCTGAATAGAGGTTTTGCAGACCTCTGCCTTACCACTTGGCTACGGCGCCGTGCAATAATCATGGAAATGGACCCAAAACATGTTCAATGTTTGATGATAACATGAAAAGCGGATTTTGTATCCGCGTAAGCGCATAAAGGTCAATGAATTGTGCCCATCCTGCCGGAAAGCCGGAGTGTCCGGGCAAAAACAGGGCCAAGGTTCCTATTTGGGGATATCCTTTTTGAGAGACTCCAGGCCTTTTTGCGCCTTGGCGTTTCCTTGATTTGCCGCAAGGTTGAACCATTTGATGGCAAGGGCCAGGTTCTTTTCCGTCCCTGTTCCGTTTGCGTACATCAGCCCCAGGCTGTACTGAGCCGATGCCAGCCCTTGATCGGCGGCTTTGGAGTACCAGCGCATTGCTTTTGATAGGTCGCGCTGCACGCCCCTGCCGCTGGCGTACATGGAAGCGACATATTCCTGGGCTTGCGCGTCCCCCTTGTTGGCCAAGGGGTGAAATAGTGTGAAGGCCTTTTTGAAGTCCCCTTTCCTGGCCGCCTGCAATCCTGCCTCCAGGGCGCCTGTTTCCGCCGCCTTCAGGATATCGACGATTTTGTGGCTCCCCATCTGCCAGGCCAGCATGCGGGCTGTTTTGCCATCCTTTCCCTTGGCCTTGACATCAGCCCCACGGCGCACCAGCAGGTGTGTCATCTCCACATTTCCTCTGCTGGAAGCGATCATGAGGGGGGTAATCCCCATCTGTCCATCACGGGCGTTTACATCGGCGCCCTTGATCACCAGGAGTTTTGCCACATCCGTGTGACCGGCCAGCAAGGCGGCCATGAGAGGCGTCGCGCCCTTTAGGTCCCTGGCGTTCACGTCGGCGCCCTGCTCGATTAACAGTTGGGAGGTCTCCAGCTGGCCGGAGCCCGCCGCCGCGATTAACGCGGGCCTGTTATAGAAATCCTCCTTGGTATTCGGGTTGGCGCCGTTTTTCATCAAATATCCGGCCATTTTGCTGTCTCCCATGGCCGTGGCGATCATCAAGGCGGTCAGTCCGTTGGCGTCTTTCAGGTTCACGTTCGCCCCCCTTTCCACCAGCTTTACGACCAGATCATAATACTCGTTGTGGACGGCGGCCATCAGGACCGAGGCGCCCAGGCGGCTGTCCTGCACATCCAGATCCGCGCCCTTATCCACCAACAAGCCTGCCAACGCCAGTTGCCGCGATTTCACCGCATACCATAGCGCCGTGGCGCCGGACACGTTATCCCGGGAGTCCAGGTCAGCGCCTTTTTCCACCAGAATCCTGGCAATCTTGAAATTCCCGCGCATCATGGCGTCCACCAAGGCCGTCCTTTGGTATCTGCGCTCCGCCACATTCATGTCGGCGCCCTTGTCCACCAGATACTCGACTGTTTTCTCCTGGTCGTTAACAGAGGCGGCGAACAAAGCCGTGAGACCGTACATATCATCGATGGCGTTGATGTCCGCGCCATATTTGAGCAGTATTTTGACCGTGCCCAGGGCGCCGATTTCGGCTGCGGCGATTAGCGCTGTTTTCCCTGTGACATCGCCCTTGGAGTTTGGGTCCGCCCCATTCCGAAGCAGCCTTTCTATGGACTTTGAATTGCCCTCCCTGACAGCGGCCAGTAATGCGGCCCCCTCCGGAGTAGATATGTCAACTCTGGAAATATCGGTCCCCTCCTCCATCCTGGGATTCGCCGCTGCAAATTCCTCATGGGTGGGCATATGAAACGGGTTGCCAGAGGAACACCCTGTGATGGCAGACATCAAAAAAACAAGAGTATATAGACAAGCCCTTTTCATTCTTTCGCCCATCGGTCCCTCCTGGGTGTCAACACCAATGATAATCTTTTATTATACCACGACATTTGGCATGATTGACATTTCCCCCTCACCCATGTAGATTGCATTCTTGTTAGCTTCGGGCCGGAAACTTCATTTTTCCTCAAGAGTTGTATACATCGGATCGCTTAAGGATCGTCTCATGTTCAAACGAATCGTAAAGGCCCTGTTGGACGCGGTTATCGCACTTTATGTGGTGGTCGTTGTTTATTATCTTGCCTACGGCCCGGACAGGTTCACCCTGATGGGGATCAGGATTGTCATTGAGGATCTGTTCAATCCGGTAATCATCCTCTTTTTCGCTGGGGGACTGCGCGGCTTGTTAACTGTCACCTGGAACAAGAAGGCTATTTTCGATGCGATCATCATATCGATTTCCACCGTGATGGCCCTGGGCGCCATGGAAGCCTTCTACCGTATTAAGTATCCTGACGACATGAATCCGCCCCGGTTCACTTTCAACAATGAAGGCAAGACTTCGAATAATGACCGGGGCCCCTACTCTGGCGGGCCGAAGCGGCAAGGTGTGCAAAGGATCATGGTGCAGGGGGACTCGATCACCTATGGCGTGGCCGTGTCCGACTACAAGGACCTGTATCCATACAAGCTGTTGGCCATTCTTAACCAGGACGCGCCCAACTATGACATGCAGGTATGGGCCGGCGGGGGGATGCAGATTGATTACCATGCGGAGAACCTGGCCAAGGTGGGGCTGGAAGTGGATCCCGACATAATTGTGTATCAGTGGTTCGTAAACGACACAGAGATAATGCTGGGCCGACCAAAGCCGATGCTGGCCGCGTGGAGGAAAAACCCTCTCCACCCGATCCTGGAGAGAATCTCGATCGTCTACCGGCTGGTGGACAACCGTCTATACACCCTTGCATACCAGCCCGGAGTCGCCTACGCTGAATATCTGCGGGAGAATATGGTCCCCTACAGGAAGGGATGGTGGCTCTTCGCCAGGGAGTTTCATAAATGGGCTACATACGCCAACGGCTTGGCGGACAGGACCATCATGATGATGTATCCCTCCCTTCCATTCCAGGGCGAATACCCTTTCGCCCCGATAAACAAGGCTGTGGTATCGCTCACCCATCCCCATTCCATGAGAATCCCCGCGGCATATCTCCCCAAGCGCGATGGGCTGGAGGAGGAGGGGCATAACACCACATATGAGCTGGCCCGGGTGGCCCGCAGAGGAAAGACTCTTAAGGGACATCTGGCATACGGCCCATATATTAACTTCGGAAAGGGGCCCCACCAGGCCACGTTCAACCTGAAGCTTCTGGATCAGGCTCCGAAGGAGGCGAAGGTGGCTTTGCTGGAAGTGGCCACCGGTATCGGCCAAACCATCCTGGCCTCACGCCTGGTTCACGGGCGGGATTTTTCCCAGCCTGGCCAGTGGGAAGAGTTCACCATCCCTTTCGCGGTAGAGGTCCGAATGCTCGAAGAGGTGGAGTTCAGGATCGAGTGGTTCGATGAGGCGGATCTGGCGGTGGACACCGTCGATGTGCCGGTGGATTACAAGGTGGAAGTAGTGGATCCTGTGGACAGATTGAAAACGTTCAATACCCACGCCCGCCTTTTCGACGCCCATCCCAGCCCCCGCGCCCACACCGCGCTGGCCGAGGCGTTGGCCGAGCAGATAATCAAAGGTCCGTGAAGGCTATTTCGTGAGTTTGAACAAGGGCGCCAGGCCCTCCCGAATCAAAATCTTTTTCCAGCGGCTGCTCTGGTTTCTGATCGCTTTATATTCCGTATGCCTGGCTGTATACGCAATCACTGGCCCGATCCAATTCAAGGTTCTGGGCGTCATGATCCGGCTGAACGATCTTTTCACGCTGGTGACCATCTTTTGCCTTGCCTGGTTCTTCCAGATACTTCTGGCTCTGGAATGGACCAGGCGCAGGCGTGTGGCCGCCATGGTGATTGTCGCCTCACTGGTGGGGCTGGGGGGCGCTTCGGAGATCGGGCTACGGCTCGCATATCCACGGGAGATGAGCCTCACCAACTATATCCACAACCCCCAGGCCCCAAACCGGAAAACCAGCCGCGGCCCCTATTCCGCCGCGCCCCGTGATGGGTCCGTCACGCGGATTCTGGCGCAGGGGGGGAGTGTATCATGGGGCGACGCCGTGGCGGACTGGAAGGAGCTGTACCCATTCAAGCTGATGGCTCTACTGGAGAAGGCGCCGGGAATATACGACATGCAGGCATGGACTGCTCCTTACTCGCGAACGGATAGCCACAGCGGCGTGCTGGAGCTGGAAGGAAATAATATATCTCCGGACATAATAATCTATCAATGGTCCCCGAACGACATGGAGGTGTGGCGCCAGTTGTCCGATGACCTCCGCGCGCCATGGCAGAAGGGAAAGGTCCATAAGGTCCTATCGCGCTGGTCTATCCTCTATCGTTGGCTGGACAGAGAGATAAAAGAAGTCTTTTACCAGGGGGGAAAAGAGTACGCCAGGATGATTGGTGATAATTATCTGCCTGGCGGCTGGGGATGGTGGAGTTTCGAACAAACGTTTCACAAGTGGGCAACTATTGCCAACACCTTGGCGGACCGGACGATCCTGGTGACATATCCCGACTTGCCGTATTGGGGCCAGTATCCCTTTTCCAAGGTGGTGGAAAGCGTGAAGGCTCTTGCCCTGCCTCATGTGATGAAAGTTCCAGCGGCGAGCCTGCCGAAAAGAACCGGGGTGGAGGAGGAGGGCTTGGGCTCCACTTACCAAAAGGCCAGAGTGGCCCGCAAAGGAGCGCTCAGGCCGGGCATTCTTACATTCGGACCGTACATGACAATGGCTGGAGGAGCCCATGAGGCCATATTCAACCTGAAGCTTTTGGCGCCCTCGCCCAAAGTGGGCAGAGCGGCGCTGCTGGAGGTTATTTCAGAGGGCGGCCGCAATATCCTGGCTTCGCGAGTTGTTCGCTCCGGTGACTTCTCCGACCCAGCGAAATGGGAATCGTTCTCAATCTGTTTCCGTGTGGCGCCGCCGATCGTCCATGACATCGAATTTCGAATCGAGTGGTTCGGGGAGGTGGACTTGGCGGTGGACACGATAGACGTGCCGGTGTTTTACAGAATCGAGCTGGTGGACCCGATGGAGAAGCTTAACGCCCTCGAGACTGGTTCCGATATGTTCGACCCTTATCCCGGGGCCAGCGCTCACTCCATCCTGGCCCAAATCCTCGCCGACCACATATTAAATTCGAATCCGGTTTTGCCGTATAATAGACCTGACCATTGCATTAAAGGCGCGAATAAAGGTGAAATTATGACCAACGATGCCGTCGTTGATTGACTTATGATCGTGTATTTTTAACATCGGTTCTCTAATGAAAGAATTCGGCCTAAGGCGGATTTTGAAGTATCTGGCCAACATAGTCATCTTCGTCTACATAATGGTGACGATTTTTTATATCGCGCATGGCCCTGTTTCGTTTTCATTTCTGGGGGCGCAAATACGCCTGGAGAACCTGTTCAAGCCTTTTCAGATCCTGTTGGCGGCTCTCCTTTTGCGGGGGGCCTTCTCCCTGGCCTGGAACAAAAAGACCCTCTTCGACGCAATAATCCTCTCCATCTCCACCATTATGGCGCTGGCGATGCTGGAAGGGTACTTCAGGATCAGGTATCCCGAGGAGATGATACCTCTGCGCTATGTATTTAACGATGCCGTCCAGAACGGCGAAAACGAAAGGGGGCCATATTATTCCGGGCCGCCAGGGCCGGAAGTCACCCGGATCATGGTGCAGGGAGATTCGGTGACCTGGGGGATAGGAGTGACGGACTGGAAAGATCTCTATCCGAACACTCTTCTGGGGATACTGAATAAAGGGGGCCACAAATATGATATGCAAGTTTGGGCGGTGCCTGGGATGCAGGTGGATTTCCACGCCAAGATGCTGGCCCATGTCGGGGCGGAGGTGGAGCCCGATATTATCGTGTATCAATGGTATGTGAACGATGTGGAGATATGGGCCGGTCGACCGGATCAATCGCCGGATCTTGCAGCCTGGAGAAAGAACCGGGTGCAAATTCTCCTCTCCAGCAGGTCCCTCTTTTTTCGCTTCGTCGATTCGCGCCTGTGCGCCCTGTTTTTTGAGGATGGGCCAAAATACGCGAGATACCTGCAGGAGAATATAATCCCCGGCAAGAAGTACTGGTGGTTTTTCGAGTTGGAGTTTCACAAATGGGCGACCTACGCCAACTCCCTGGCGCAACGGACCATCATGATGACTTTCCCTTCCCTGCCCTACAGCGGCGAGTATCCTTTCGCCAAAGTCACAGACTCCGTGGTTGCCCTTACCAGGCCCCACCTGATGAAAATCCCGGTGGCCTATCTGTTCAAGCGGGTGGGGACAGAGGAGCGGGGGCATGGGGGCGTGTACGAGGAGTCCCGCGTGGTCCGGGTGGGATCGGTGGGGCTTGGGCACCTGGCATTTGGCCCATACATGGTCATGCCCGGGGGAGATCACCTTGCGGTGTTCAACATGAAACTCCTGGCCCCCGTCCAGCCGCGGGCCAAGGTTGCCCTTCTGGAAGTGGCCTGCCAGGAAGGAAAGAAAATCCTGGGGTCCCGCATGATCACAGGCGCGGATATGGTTCACCTCGACGCATGGGAACAGTTCACTATCCCTTTCACCGTGGAAGAGCCGATGTCGCCTGATGTAGAGTTCCGGATAGAGTGGTTTGGCGAGGCGGACCTGGCCATGGACACCATTGATGTACCGGTGGACTATAATATCGAGGTGGTGAATCCCATGGATCGGCTGAAAACCTTCAACACCCACGCGGGGCTTTTCGAGGCCCATCCAGGTGTCCGCGCGCATCATGAGATGGCCAGGCTCCTGGCCGAGAAAATAATGGAAAAGCCAACTGGTGATAGGGTTGGGCCGGGCACAGCTTTGGCCAAATAGACACAACCTCCGGTTTTTTTAAGGAACATATGAACAGTTCTGATAGGCCGGGAGGGCAGAGTGGTGGTTTACGAGGCAGGCCCTCTTGACAAATCATTCGCCCCTGTTTAACCTCTAATCCATACACTAATTATCGCCAGGACGGCCCATGACCGAAAAAACACCCGCCCAGTTGGAGAACGAGCTCATCGAAACCTTTCTGATCGCCATGAAAAAGGGGATGACTGCGGATGAATTTTTCTCCGTGGCTGATGCAACCCTGCAGCATCTTCGCGGCGGAATGAAAAATCCCGTTCTGGAAAAGATCATGAACGACAGCGCCACCACCGAGGACGTTAGGCAAATGATGGCGTTGTTGAAAAAAGCGGAAACCTAGACGCTTCTGGCTGGCTTGGTCCCGGCCACCGGATTCTGACTAACTGGCGCCCATCAATCCCCCGTATACAAGGGGAGCGCGCCGGGGGGCATATCCTTCAAGCGCGGCGCGATGGCGTCCTTTTCGGAAAGCCGCGCCTCTTTGAGCGGCCAGTCTATCCCGATATCCGGATCGTTCCACGATATGGACTGAGCAGAGTCCTTCACATACACATCGTCCACCTTGTAGCCGACCACCGCCCGGTCACTAAGAGTCATAAACCCGTGGGCGAATCCTCCCGGTATGGCCAATTGCCGCCGGTTCTCCGAGGAGAGCAGGGCGCTTTCCCATTTTCCATAGGTGGGGGAACCGATACGGATGTCAACCACCACGTCGAATATCTCCCCCTCCATCGCCTGCACCAGCTTGGCTTGGGCGTTTGGGTTTTGGAAATGAAGACCGCGAAGCACACCTTTCGTCGATACGGAAATGTTGTCCTGAATCCAGTCATATGCCATTCCGGCCTGTTCATACCTTATCTTGTTCCAGCTTTCCAAAAAAAGCCCCCTTGAGTCCGGGAACACATCCGGCTCAACGATCACCACCCCAGGCAGTCTGGTGTCAATAACTTTCACAGATACTCCTATACCTCCTCATCGCAGCCCCAACCTTTCTCCATGATATTTACCCGAGGTGACGTCATCCACCCACTTGAGGTTTTCCAGGTACCATCGTACGGTTTTGCGTAGCCCCGTCTCGAATGTTTCCTTCGGCCGCCAGCCCAGCTCTCGTTGCATCTTCCCCGCGTCAATTGCGTATCGATGGTCATGCCCAGGTCGATCCTTGACATAAGTGATCAGACCTGCTCTCTTGCCTATTTTGCTGTCAGGGGCCAGATCGTCGAGAATATCTAGTATTTGCGTAACCACTTCGATATTGGTCTTCTCCGTGTCTCCGCCCACGTTATATGTCTGGCCGGGCCGCCCCTTTTCCAGCACAGTTTCCAGGGCTTCGCAATGATCCTGCACGTACAGCCAGTCTCGAATATTTTTTCCGTCGCCATACACGGGGACCGGCTCGCCGGAAAGCCCCTTCAATATCACCAGGGGAATCAGCTTTTCTGGAAACTGGTGGGGGCCGTAGTTGTTGGAGCAGTTAGTGATGATGCCGGGCATGCCGTATGTGTTCACATATGCTCGCACCAGATGGTCCGATGCCGCCTTGGAGGCGGAGTAGGGAGAGTTGGGCGCGTAGGGGGTGGTCTCCGTGAACTTTCCCGTGGGGCCCAGGCTGCCGAATATCTCGTCAGTGGAAACATGCAGGAACCTGAAGGCCTCCCGTCGGGGACCTGAAAGGCCTTCCAGATAAGCCCTGGCGGCCTCCAGCAGCTCGAAGGCGCCCACGATATTGGTCTGGATAAAATCTATAGGCGCTTCGATGGACCTGTCCACATGAGATTCGGCGGCAAAATTTACTATGGCGCTTACATCATGTTTTTTAAGAAGCGACGCGACAAGCTCTCCATCGCGGATGTCACCATGGATGAAGGTATGGGCCGGGTTGTCCATCACCGGCGCCAGCGTGGCCTTGTTCCCGGCGTAGGTGAGCAGGTCCAGGTTTACTACCTTGGATTTGCCACCTATGATCTGGTCAATGACGAAGTTACCACCGATAAAGCCCGCGCCCCCGGTGACCAATAATGTTTTCTCAGACATACTCTATACTGTTCCAATAGTTGGGATTAATCGACGGCCTGCGTTGTCAACACGACACGATAACCGGATAAGATAAAAAACGCAAGAAAGACACAAGATGCGGCAACGAATATTGGGCTTGTCAGCCCGGGGCGCGCCGCTTCTTGGCTCTTGTACAGCAATCTCTCCTGGCGCGCGACGACCTTTAAAAAAGCCCCCGCATCATAATAGGCCCCCTATACACAACTTCCGGCGATGCAGGAGTTGGCCGGGGCCACGCAAGTGGTTCCGCACGCTCCACAGTTTAGGGCGTCTGTCAGTGTGTCCACGCATATCCCGTTGCACGAAGTTCTTCCGGTCGCACAGCTGGCTCCGCAGGCTCCGGCCGAGCAGGACTCCCCGATGGAGCAGGTGTTTCCACAGGCGCCGCAGTTGTCTGCGCTGGTTTTCAGGTCGACACATTTATCCTGGCAAAGAGACTGGGAAGATGGGCATTTGATGGTGGATTGCGGCATGGCGCTAACCTCGGTTTCCGGCGGCGCGCTCTCTGTGCCTTTTTCTGTGACTCCGGTCACTATGTAATAGTAGGTTATCCCGTTGGACAAACCAGTGTGCAGATAAGCGGTGCTTTTCAGGGTTGTCACTTTCGTGCCGGCGCGCAGGTTTTCGCGCGCCACGGAGACGCCTGCTTCCGTGTCCCAATACAGGTTATAAGTGGCGGCGTTTTTGGACTGGTTCCATGTGAGGAGAACCTGTCCATCCAGAGCCATGGCCACCAGGCCTTCCACCGGATCTGGAGGCGCTTCCGTCTGGTTGCCACAGGCCTGGAATTTGATGGTGGCGGTGAACAGCAGAAATAGAGTGGCAGTGAACAGCAAAATTTGGGATTTGGTCCTGGTCATGCATCCTCCGCAAAGCCGAGCCCGAGTGAAATGAGACTATCATCGGGCCGACAAGTTAGGCATAAAGAAGCAGTTTTCATAGGTGCTGTAAGATACTGTAATGCAGTGGGCCCTTTGTGTAAAGCATGTAAAACAGGGGACATGAAACATTGAGCTGCTAACGCATTTTACCGGGCATTAAAAGCCCATGATTATTCCAATATCCACGTTGTACACCGAGTAGGTGGCTCCAGCGGGGGAGAAGCTGTCTTTTTGGTCATCCACGGTGGAGTAGCGCAATTTCAACGAGAGAAGCTTGCTTTTGGAAATGCTCCATCGCAGACCGGGCTCGATATAAAGCTTGGTCCTGCCTCCATCGTGCAGGTAGTCGTCTTCCGGATAATCGTTGGCGGCCACGCTTTTGTAACCAAGCACGCCAGTAAGGACCAAAGCGTCGGATCTGGTCCAGGCCGTCTCCAGGAAAACCTCTGTAGAGTTGGCGTTGGCGTTGCCGGTCTCCGACTTGTATTGCTCATCGGCATACAAGCGCTCGTTTTTATCCTGCTGACGCTCCAGAGCCACCAGGGATGTGGATAAGGAACTGCCCCAATCCCTGAAAAGGCGTATTTCCAACGCCATGATATCTCCATTGCGGAAAATATCCTTGCCATTTTGTTTGTCATGCCCTTGCGAGGTCCGGGACAGGTTCAACAGCGCGGACCCCCGATCACCGAAGCTGAACAGGACGCTGGCCAGCGCCAGAAGGCTGTCGCCAGGATCGAATTCATCCTGCTCCCTGTCGCTCATCGGGTCATAGGCTCCCGCCGTCAGGTAGCGAGCGCCCAGCCCCCAGGTTATTCGGCCTGTCTGGTAGGAGAGCGCCAGGTGGGCGGCCATGTTCATCCCGGAGCCGTAGTTGTTGAGCAGCAGCAGATCCTCGTATATGTCGTCGGTAATGCTCCTGCTCAGCTCCTCGGAGGTCTGGGTGGCCTGCCCCGTGGGGAGGCCAAGATCCACACCGAACCGGGCTCGCAGGGCGCCACTTTTAACGTTGTAGAAGCTGGTCACGGCTGTATCCGTCACGGTGGAGCGTTGATATCGGTCGGCGGCGGCTCCAGTAGTGTAATCGACGGCGGCGTAGGAGGAGGTGAAACCCGCGCCCCAGGTGGGGGAAGCGTAGATCATCTGCAGATAGGCGAGGCTCTGGGAGCCTTCCACCCCACTTCCGGAGGCGCTGAAGCTTCCTATGTTGGAGAAGATGCCCACCGTCAGCGGCTTTGTGGAATCCTGCTCGGCAGATGCGCCAGCGGCGGAAAGGGCCACGGCGGCCGCGAGAACCGAGATAACGAATCTCATTATCCTACCCCTTTATTCAGTCTTATTTAATGGTTATGACCACGGTCCCGGTGACTACGCCCCCACCCGCAGGTGAGCCGCTGGTCATGCCTGCCTTCCCTCCATGAACCAGCGTCGAATCCAGATTATGCAGAAGCGAGTTCATTTTCTGGCTGGCGAGCGGCATGGACACCTGCTTGCCCAGGTTGGCTATCATAAGATCCGTGGAGGCGGCCACCGGCGGCGCGGGCTGGAAAGTGTTTCTTATCTTGAAAAGCATATCGTCCGGGATTATCGTTGGCTGGGCAGGGGCGCGCCTGTCCCCAACAATGGTCATAAGGCAGCTTGTGAGGTGTATCATCGTCTGGGAGTCGTCCCTGCCCTGGACATATACCTTGCTCTTACCCTGAAGCTCCGGCCTCCCGCATATGGCGGAGCCCTGCATGTTCATGGGATTATCCTCATCTTCCATGCCCGGAGGCAGCACCGCCACAGTGGTAATGTCCGGCTCGGGAACCTCGGTCACAAAATCGGTCCCCGCCACACCGGCCACCGCAGTCTTTGTATGGTATTCGAACTTGGAGGATCCGGGAGAGAACCGGGAGACCAGGGAGCGAACCTTACCCAGCGCCAGCCCGAAAACAGAGGTAAATCCCCCGCCTGATTCCATTCTGGAAGAGCGGATGGTCATGTCCGTGTTCTCCGAGAGCTGGATACGGTTTCCATTATCGAACCTTATCTCTACAAAGCCGCCAGGGCCGGTTTTGATCCTGTCCCCTTCGGCCATGCCCGTTCCAACTTTCACATCGTACTCACCGCGATCCTGGAAGGAGATATAGCTGACGCCCCCAGTCACCCGGACAGCCTTTGCCGCCATTGGGGCTGCCTGGCCTATAGCCGGGATGAGTAAAATTGCGAAAGCCATTAATAGCGTCGATGGGCCCGATATTCCGATTCCCTTCATTTCACCCTCCAAATAGCAGGATCACTTTCGGTTCCTGCCCGCTTGATTTACTATCACGCCTCGATTGTATCATTTCACCATCTGCTTTCGTATTCCAAAGCCCGTTAGAAAGAAAAGGCGAAGGTGGCGGCCACCGGCGCGTTCACTCCATCAGAGACCGAGCATTTCACAGTATCCGGCGAGCAGCCATTACAGTTCAAGTTTCTTGAGTTCGCCCCCATCCCGGTTTGGAGGCAGGTCGCCGATCCCGTGGTTGCGAAGCTAAAGGTAAGCGGGTCCCCATCCGCATCGGTGGCGCTGCATACCAGATCATAGTTACAGGTAGAGACCCAAGAATTTGTAAGAACGACAACGGGTGGCGAATTGGCCGGTGGCGGCGCGGGCGCGTTCACCGTCACAGATGCGGTGGCCGCTCCTCCACGCCCATCGCTCACGGCGCAGGTGAATGAGAAGACACCGTAATTGGGGATGGTGAAGGAGGCCTGCTGCCCCTCGGCTGTCCAGCCGCCGGGACCGGACCATTTGTAAGCCAGCTTGTCATCCGGGTCCGGGTCCGAAGCGGAGCAGGCCAGCGAGATCACATCCCCAGGCTTGGCTTTGGCGGGGCTGGCGGAGATGGAGTTTATGGAGGGAGATATATTCACCAGCAGATCGAATGCCAGGTTCAGGGACGCGCCAGTGACGACCTCTATGGTAATAGTATCGGTGAAGGTAACGCCCCTGTCGGTGTATATGATGACTGTGAAGGTACGGAGACCTGGAGTTATCGAAAAACTGACGGATAGGGTGGCAAGATTCACGGGAAGCACCAAAGTGTCCATTCCCTCGCCAGAGATGGTCAGAGAGATGCCAGTCACATATGGGGGCAAAGAGGCCATGCTCTGCCCCGAGGGAGGATAGAGGGCCTGGGTGGATCTGTCGTAAGTGTAGCCCTCGGGAAACGAAAGAGAGATACCAGCCTCATTGGTGGATGGCGCCCCAAGCTGACCACCACCGGCGCACCCTCCAAGGAGCGCTGTCCCGGCGACAATCAAGGAAAAAACGCCAGTTGAAATATATAGTCTCATGCTACCCCTCGACAAATGTTATCAAGCGCCACATCTTTTATCAATCCACCAGACACCGTCGATTCTACTCCAATATCAAATTAAAATGAACAAAATGAGTTATTCGCCGTCATCGTCGCAGCTGTAGGTTGCATCGATTTCATCACGCAATTATAGTTCGTTCCTAAAGGCGCAGCGGCGTAAATATCGAACATGAAGGGTGAAACCCCGATAGTCCACAACAGAGTCCCGGTGACGGAAACCGGCGAGGGAGGAGGTGTGCAAAAGCCTCCAACGAATCCCGGGGAGAGGGAGATACCCAGCTTCACGCCGGTGGGTGGTGTGATCATGCAATTAATATCCACAGAATCCCCCACCGCGCCAGCTACCTGCCATTCATCAGTAAAGTAAACATCGCTGGCCATCACCGTTTCATATTTTGAGAGCAGGGTGGCCGAAGCCTTCACTGGTGGATTGAACCCGTCACTGACAATGCATGTGAAGGTGAAATTCCCCGATATAGTGGGGGTGTATGTGTATACGGGCCCAGGGACAGCGCCCATGGGGCCTGCCCATGTGTATGTCAGTGGATCTCCATCAGGGTCGCTGGCGGAGCAGAAAAGCTCTACGGGCAGTCCCACCGGAGAATAAGAGAGTATCGTTTTCATTATCGGCTCCCGCACCTTGGCCGCCAGGATCACCGGAGGCTGGTTGGGATTGGGCGCGTTAACTGTCACCGAAGCGCTGACTACTCCCCCCCACCCGTCGGATACGGAGCAGGTGAAGGTATATAAGCCGTAATCGGGAATGGTGAATGTGGCCTCCTGCCCCTGGGCGGTCCACCCATCGGGGCCACTCCAGCTGTATGTCAGCTTGTCCTCCGGGTCTTGATCGGTGGCGGCGCATGTAAGAGTGATCACATCGGCCGGTTGGGCGATGGTGGCGCTGGCCGTGATAGAGCTGATGATAGGGGAGGCGTTGATTATCAGATTGAACGCCAGATGCAAAGGCGCTCCGGTGACAACTTCCACCGTCACCTCGTCGGTGAATGTAAGCCCGATATTGGTGGTCACCAACAGGGAAAATGTTCTGATTCCAGCCGTGATGGAAAAGCTGACCGAGAGCGTGGCAAGATCCACATCAAGCACCATGGTTTCCATGTCATCGCCGGATATGGTAAGCGTCATCCCGGTCACATATGGCGGCAGGGCGCCTTGGTATTTGCCGGTGGAGGATTGGACGGCGCCTGTAGTGTAGATGGCCCCGGAAGCTCTATCGTACTTGTAGCCTTCTGGCAATTTCAACGTAATGTTCGCCACGGTTTCCGTGGATGAATCGGGGCTCCCTGCGCCGTCGGCGCATCCTGTCAGGACAAGAGGCGCAAACAGAAGGAGCGCAAGAAATGCGGGAAAACTGAAAAGCCGACTATCGTTTCTATAACATCTCATGGCAAACCATTAAAAGCACTAAAACAGTATGGCTATCACCCTGAGCCTTAACCACCAGGCCGGGAAAGACCGCATTATGTTAAAAACACCGGCCCGACGGGCATTTTTACCTTCTAACAGGGGGTCCACACCTGCACGGTGACCGTTTTGCTCACCAGTGGGCTCTTTCCGTCCGTTACAGCGCAAGTGATGTTCCAGTCACCTGGAGCAGGGGGCCATGGACAGCCGTTAATGTCCGGCGCCACATAATTCTTGACTGAGCTTGCGTTGGCTAATACACCGAATTGGTCACTTAATGTAAACGTCAACTTGTCACCATCGGAATCAAAAGCGACGCAAGTTATGTCTAAAGCCATGCCTGCGTCCACAAATGAAGGCGGCAACTTTGTCGTTGAATTAACCAAAGTTATAGACTTCACCACCGGATGCACGTTAGGGGGAGGCGCGTTCACTGTCACGGAGGCCGATGTCCTTCCACCCCATCCGTCACTCACGGTGCAGGTGAATGTGAAAGAACCGTAGTTTAGAATTGTGAATGTGGCATTCGGGCCCGTGGCGGTCCATCCTCCAGGACCGGTCCAATCATAAGTCAATATGTCGCCCGGGTCCATGTCCGAGGCACTGCAGGAAAGCGCTATGACATCATCCGGTTTTGCCAACATGGGGCTGGCAGTGACGCTGACTCCCGAAGGGGGAACGTTGATATTCAAGTTGAAATCGAGACTCAACGGACTACCGCTAACAACTTCCACCGTGATGGAGTCAGTGAAGGTCAGCCCGAAGCTGGTGGTGACTATTATGGTGAAGGTCCTGATGCCAGGGGTGATGGTGAAGGTCACCGCCAATGTGGAAAGGTTCACCTGGTAGACCTGGTCGACCATGCCGGCGCCGGAGATAATCAGCGTTATGCCGGTGACATATGGGGGGAGGGAGGCGTAGTTTTGGCCAGAGGGTGGATATAGCGCTCCAGTGTCCGCATCGTATGTGTATCCTTCCGGAAAGCTCAGGCTCACACCTGTCTGGATCGTAGTCTCTGCACCCGGTTCGTCAGTACCACCCATGCAACCGCTCAAGAGGGGGGCGCCGACGATAAACACCGCCAGAAACGGGATAAGGAAGAATTTGCCTGAATGGAACGCGGAGCCAGAATTCATAACCAATGCTCTCCTACTCGCGCCCAATGTTATTCGGCGCGATTCTATAGCGATACACCTACAAAACCAATTGTACACAACGTATGGTCGCACAATTCATGCAAACTGGCAACGAAAAGGACAATCCCGCCCTGGCCCCTCTCTCCGCCGGTCCGGGACTTAAGTCCGAAACTATACAGCGAGCAAACCAAACAACCATCTATTTAGTATGATTCATAGCGCATGACCCCCATACCTGCACAGTAATGGTTGCGCTCACCGCAGCGTTTTTCCCGTCAGTCACAACGCAAGCGACAGACCAGTCGGCCACCCCTTCGCAGCCGGCAATATTCGGCGCCGGATAGTTGACAACAGCGCTGCTATTCGCGATAACGCCGAATTGGTCACCCAATACGTATGTCAATGGATCGGCTTCCGGGTCTATGGCGATGCACGATATATTCAGGAGCATTCCACCCCATATGCTCCTTGGGGTAAGACCACTTTGTGGATCGATAATGTTTATCGACGAGATCACCGGCGGCTGGTTGCCAGGCCCCGGCGGCGGAGGTGGCGGAGGTGGCGGAGCCGGGGCCTTTACCGTCACGGAGGCGGATGCCCTTCCACCCCATCCATCGTTGATCACGCAGGTGAATGTGAACGAACCATAACTCGGGATTGTATATACAGCCTGCTGCCCCTGGGCGGTCCATCCGCCAGGACCGGTCCAATCATACGCAAGATGGTCGCCTGCGTCCCAATCAGCTCCCTGGCAACTGAGGGCGATCACATCCCCCGGCGCCGCGATTGAGGGGGTGGCGGAGATCCCGCTGACCGATGGAGGCGCGTTAATGATCAGGTTGAATCCCAGGTTCAATGCCCCACCGCTCACCACCTCGATGGTTACGGAGTCGGTGAAAGTTCCAATGGTGGTGGTGACTATGATGCTGAATGTCCGCATTCCTGGTGTAATCGTAAATGTCACAGTCAGGGTGGTGAGGTTCACCGGGAATGACTGGTCCGCCATGCCCGGACCGGAGATGACGAGGACCATACTCGTGACATACGAGGGGAGAGAGGCGCTGGTGTGGCCGGAGGGCGGGTACAGCGCCCCCGTGGCCGGATCATAATTATAGCCATCCGGGAAGTTGAGCGTGACCCCGACCTGGCGGGTGATCTCGGTCTCCTGCTGTACGGGCCCGTCCATGCAACCATACAAGGCCGCGGGAGTGGCGATTAAAGCCGACAACAAGAAGATCAGCAAAGACTTGCCACACGACGAAAAGCGACTGGGATACATGGCGAACAACCTCCCGCACACTCCACATAGACACACCCACTCAGTATTAAATTAGGGCCACGGCACACCTGATTTCAACCCGAACTGGAGTGCCAAATGAGAAAATTGATTTTCACTACACTCTCACGGTTTTGGACTTCAGGCCAAATTTGCTTTATACTCTGCCGTATGCGCCATATTCTATTGTTTATGCTAGCTTTGCCTTTATTGGCCCACCCAGGTCACGCAGAGGTGGTTTCCGTGCCGGTGGACATTACGGTGCAGGTGAAAGAGCAGAACTTTCACAAAGCCCGCCAGGAGGCTGTGGACAGGGCCTTTCGTGTGGCTGTATATCGCGCCACCATGGGGATCATTCCCAGCGGCGGAGATGGCTACAGAGAGACCGAGATAAACGACACGGTGGTGGCCAGGGCCCCCGATTTCGTGGCCAGCTACAAATTCTTGAACGAGTCGATCGACTATTTCAAGCAGGCTTTAACAGTCAATATGGAGGTGACCGTATATCTGGACAGCATATGGGCAAATCTTAAAGGTATGGGCGCCCGGACGATAAAACGAAAAGGGAGAAAGCTGGTGGCGCTGATCCATGAGGAGAGCCTGAGCTTTCTCCAGAAAAGCGATTTCCTGCTGTTGCCTTCCCTCTCCGAAGAGGTGATAGCCACCGCTTTTCGGAAAAACGGATTTATCGTGGACGACAGGAAGCAGATCCACCAGGCCGGACTGGGGCAGCTGGCATTGCAGGCCGTGGAAGGGGATCTGAAAGCCGCGGGTCAATTAGGAGCGGCCCTGAACGCGGATCTGGTGATCGCTGGGAAGACCACGGTGAAGATATCCACCACCGCCCAGGGTGAAAAAGCCATGGCAATTACAAAAGCGGCCCTTTGCACAGCGCCGGATGGGGCCGCGCTGGCTGTCAGGCAGGAATTTAGCGAGATGGAGGCCGATGACGCCACCAGAGGGTCGCTGTTGGCCATTGAAACGGTTGCCAAGTATCTTTCCCGGGAATTTCTGGCTGTGGCCGGCGTTGAGGAGCGCTGAATACCATGGAGGAATTTTGGCTCAAACCATGGATCAAGGTCCTTGGCGCATTATTGGCTCTGATGCTGGCCATGACGCTGGTATACACAGCAAGGGCCGCCTTGGCGCCTTTCGTCATCGCCTTTGGTCTGGCCTACCTTCTCGATCCGCTAATCGACAAAATGGAGACATATGGGATCGGGCGGACTTTCTCCATCCTCTCCCTTTTTGCGTTCATGGCGCTGGCTGCGCTGGCTGTGACAGCGTTTCTTGCCCCATTGGTGGCGGGACAGGTGGAGGCTGTCGCCAACAAAACACCGATGTACATAGAGAGGCTGGAGAAAGCGCTGGCCCCGGTGATGAAGAGCATGGCGCCGGAGGATGGCCCCAGACTCGGCGAAAAAATGAAGGAAAACCTGCAAGGCGCCGGGGATCTGGCGCTGGCGGCGTTGAAGACCCTGGCCGCGGGTGTATGGTCCGGCATCTCAGGCGCCATGGGAGTTGTCGTGGCGGTGTTCAACCTGGCCATCATCCCGGTGGCCGCCTTCTATCTGTTACGCGATTTCGATGATATAGTCGCCTGGGGGGCGGAGCGGGTGCCTCCTCGTCTCCGGGAGAGGATCTTTAGCCTGGCGAAAAGACTGGATATGGTAATGGCCGGGTTTGTGCGGGGTCAGCTTTTCGTGGCGCTGATCATGTCCACTGTGTTGTCCATGGGATTGCTTATCATCGGCGTACCCATGGGCTTTTTTCTGGGCGCTCTGGCCGGGATGGCAAACATCGTGCCCTTCATGCCGGCGGTGGTGGGCTACCTGCCCGCCATGGCGCTGGTGTATGCCGACGGCGGTGGGATGGGTGTATATGTGGCGGTGTCGGCCCTCTTCGCCTTATCCCAGGCGCTGGAGGGATTGGTTATCACGCCCAAGATCCAGGGGGAAGCCACTGGGCTGCACCCGGTAGCAATCATGGCGGCGATGCTGGTGGGTGGCGTATTTTTTGGATTTATCGGTGTGCTGCTGGCGGCGCCCGCAGCGGCGATGCTCAAGGTTTTTCTGGAAGAAGCGGACGAAAACTACATGGCCTCCCGATTCTATACGGAAGGGCGGCCATCTGACAAACCAGATAGCCCGCCGACCACAGTTCTCCGCGATGAATGATATTCAGGGCGCCACCCTCTGGGGGGCGTACCCTCTGGAGGGTTCGGGAAGACAGCCGTCGATGAACCAGCTTGCATGTTGAATGTCATATCGGGCTCGACCCGGAATCCCTCTTTTTCCGTTGACCGATCAGCCAGTTGATCCCTCGTCAGGAAATATTCTAGTTTGGCGCCACCAGCGTCATGGTTCCGCTGCCGGAGTCTATTTCGAACACGAACAGCGAAAGGAAGTTCATCCCCATCAGGGCGCTGACCGGACCTCTTCCCTCGAAATCCATCACCACCGCCTGCACCCCGAAAGCCTCCGCACCCCCCACCTTCACTTTTTCAAGCAGTACCACGGGGACCTGGACACGGCCGGAACTTGTGGCTACCCAGGTCTTTCTGCTTTTGGCCGTGTCATATCCCAGCGCCCTGGCCAGCTTGGTGGTGATCGCCACCATGTCCGATCCTGTGTCCATGATGGCCATGCGCGAGGCCCTACCATTGAATATAGCGCGGGCCTCTAACCCGCGGCCGGAGGGTGTAAATCCGATGGTGGCCCTGCCTTTGGCGAACCCCTTTTGCACAGGCTCCAGGTGCCCCTGCGTTATGCTCACAACCTTCATTTCCACGGCGGAGGAGCGATAGCCCTCCGGAATGGCGGAGAGGGAGTTGGAAGCCCGGACCGATCCGTCGGGGCCGGTCCACCGGTAGACAGTGCCCTGCCCCGATGTGGAAGCCGCGATCACAGCCGCTAATATCCAGGTTTTCATACTCAGTCCGCCACCACGAAGGCGGTATTGAATCCCTGTCTCATGGCGTCTGTCAATGCGAGGTTGGCCTGGTCCATGTCGGCGAAGGGGCCCACCTGCACCCGGTGAAGAGTCTGCCCCCCATCGCCCTGGGTGGGCTGGAAGCGTATGTTTGCCCGTGGAAAACCTAGCCGGTCCCGAACCCTTTCCGCATTGTCCAGGATGGCAAAGGCTCCCACCTGTATCCAGAACACTCCGTGGTAAAAATCAGGCGCCGGGCTCACGGCCACCGGCGGCTCCCCCACGGCCCCCGGCTTTCCCTCGGCCAGCGCGGTGATGGTCACCATGGTGGTTCCTTCTTCCACCACTCCCAGCTTTCCTGCGGCGGCCATGGAAAGGTCGATGATTCTGTTATGCGCGAAAGGGCCTCGGTCGTTTATCCTCACCACCAGGGACCTGCCGTCATCGATCCTTTTCACCTCTACTATGGTGCCCAGTGGGAGGGTTTTGTGGGCGGCGGTTATGGCGTGCATATTGTATATCTCGCCGCTGGCGGTTTTGCGACCGTGGAAATCCCGCCCGTACCACGAAGCCACCCCTGTTTGTATAAAGCCCGCTGAATCGGTGAGTGGGTAATAGGTGATCCCCCGGATGGTGTATGGCTTTGCTCCCCTCTGCAACGCACCGGATCCAGGCCCCCCGGAACCGGATTTTGTGGAAACGCGCTCCGGATGTTTGGCGATCTTGTGGGGGGGGGCGCAGCCCAATGTAGCCACGGCCAGTAATCCAGCCGAAGCAAAGGCGGCTATTTTTTGAAATCTTGTGGTCATCGGTCTATAATCCATCAAAAGCCATGCAAGACATTAAAAGTTCAAAACGGATATGCTTCCCGGGGCCTTCACCGGAACAGCGCCGACGCAGGATCGTCTTCCGGGTAACTCCGGCGGATATCTCTTTCATTGTGATGATCCTTGAGTCATACGATTATATCGCGATTCCGCGCACTATAGATCCGGTGAACGGAATAATGGAGGCGCTTGTCTCGCCCGACTTTCATGGCGAGGCCATGAGTCTGATCACCGCTCTGGCCCAGGAGTCACCCGGACTTTCCATTATTGCCGGGTGATCTCGGAACTATCCGTCTCAAAGGTCATAGTAACTTCTCCCGCGGCTCCGGCCTTGGAGCCGATCGGATTCTTGGTGACAGTGAAACGCACGGCGGCCCCCACGCCCACGGCTTCCCATTCGGCGTTGGTCAGGTGGGTCAGGTGAAAGAAGAAACTGGCGCCATCGGTTCTTTTTATAAAGCCGAATCCGCGGTCGGGAATAAGGGCTTCCACCTGCCCGTCGAAGTAGGTGGAATCCTCATGAGTCTCTTCCTTGTCCATATTGCCATTGATCCCCGCGCTGGTGTATTCGCGCATCTGCTCTTCTTTTTGCTCGGCGAACTTGGCGCGACACACCTCACAGAAATATGGCTGGCCATTGCGCAGCCGCATGGTGGTGGTGGTGAGCCTCCCACCCTCGTGCAGCGGTGAACGGCACTCCACATCCATCTCCACCGGCGACCAGGCTATCTTCTCTATCATGTCGTTGAGCCAGATGATGTGGTAATCCTTAAGCTTTTTCACATCCTGCCGGTCCGAATACATTTTGGCGCACGATTGCCGGATGGAGACAACGGCGATCCGTTTGCCCAGTTGCCGCGTCTTCTGGAAAAGAGGAAAATAGTCCTTATCCCCCACCACCGCCGCCGCTATGTCGTAGCCATCGGAGACGGCGGCGTAATACAGCATGCTGGCGGCAAGGGCGATATCCACGCATTTTTCCCTGGGGGAGAAGGGATCGTCCGCCTCCCGGTCGTCGTGCAGGATGCGCCGCTCCGCATAGTCTATGGGGAAGGCTTCCACCTCGTAATGATAGTCCTCCCGCAGCATGGTAAAAAAATCTTTTCTTTTCCGCGCCCTGTCTTCATCCACCAGGTCGTAATTAATCGGGTATGAACCGAAAAGATATGTGCGGACCAGGTCCAGCTCCCCCAGCCCATTGCGCTCGCGAAGCTCTTTTGCGATAGCCCTGGGCAGGGCGCCGTAGTCTATATGAAAACCGGGTTGTTTTGATTCTTTAGCCAGATGTCTAAGATTGGAATAAAGCCAGGTACCATCTATGAAGACCATTAATTTGGCCACATATACTCCTATTGAGAAAAATTATACTGTATTGCAGGCCCCCCGAGCCTGAAATTTTCATTAAATAATCTTGGAAATTTAACACAAACCAGGCTAGCAGTCAATCTCCGCTATTTTGGCTGATAAGAAATCGCCTGGGGTCTATTCCGTATTGTTTTATCTTTTCCTGCAGGTTTTTTCGGGCCAGCCCGATGGCCCCCGCCGTTCTGGAAATGTTACCCCCATGGCGGCTTAAGGCCCTCTCCAGGAATCCTTTTTCCCATGCCCCCCTGGCCGCTCGCAACGAAAGCGCCTCCCCCTCCTCCCACAGGGTGGCGGGTACAGCCACTCCGGCCGGATGCATCCCTTCCGGCAGGTCGGCCATCATGATGGATTTGCCGGCGCAGATGACCACCGCCCGCTCCATTACATTCTCCAGCTCCCTAATATTGCCCGGCCACTGATGGGCCGCCATCACCGCCAACGCCTCGTCGGAGATAGAAACTATATCCTTGGCCATCTCCTCCCGATACTTCTTTAGAAAATGATACGCCAACGAGGGGATATCCTCCGGCCTGTTCCGAAGTGGTGGCACGGTCAGCGTTATGACGTTTAGCCGGTAGAAAAGGTCATCCCGGAAATTGCCCCGGGCCACCTCTTCGGCCAGGTCCTTGTTGGTGGCGGAGACAATCCGGGTGTTCGTCTTTATAGTTTTTGTCCCCCCCACCCGGGTAAATTCCAGCTCCTGCAGCACTCTTAGCAGCTTCACCTGGGTGGAGCCTGATATCTCCCCGATCTCATCGAGAAACAATGTCCCCATGTCCGCCATCTCGAAGCGGCCCTTGCGAGTGACCATGGCCCCGGTGAAGGCGCCCTTTTCGTGGCCGAACAGCTCCGACTCCAGCAATGTCTCGGGCAACGCCGCGCAGGATACAGTGATAAATGGCTGATTTGCCCTGGGGCTTTTATTGTGGATGGCCCTGGCCAATAATTCCTTTCCCACCCCGCTCTCCCCCTGGATCAGCACCGTGGAGTTGGTGGGGGCCACGCTTTCGGCCAGTCTCAATGTCTTCTTCAGCTCGTAGGATTTTCCCACCATGAACTGCCCCTCCGTGAAGCGGTTCAATTCCTCGCGCAGCATCACGTTTTCGTGGCGAATACCCTGCACCTCGAAAATCTTCCGGATCAGCAACACCACCTCCTCCGGCTCGAAAGGGCGCAGAAGGTATGAGTAGGCGCCTTTCTTTATCGCCTCGATGGCGGTGGGGATGGAGCCGAAAGCGGTGACGATCACCACATCGGTGTCGGGCCACTGGCGCTTTACCTCGGCCAGAAGTTCCAGCCCGTTCATCTCCGGCATCATCAGGTCCGCCAACACCAGGTCGAATGGGCTTTCCTCCAGCATTTTCAGGGCGGCCTTGGCTCTGTCGGCGGTCTCGTGCTCCCACCCGTTGCGTTCAATCATCACTGAGAGAAGCTCACGGTTCTCCAGGCTGTCGTCCACCACCAGAATTCTTTTTTCACTCATGGAGGATATTGTGCCCTATTGGCGGTGGATTGTCACTTTGAGGGGGGGTGAGGCCTGGAAAAGCTGGAATTGATTCCGGGACTGTATTATGCCAACGGTAGCCGGGCGTTAACGGGCTGGGGATGGTATTTATTGTAAGGTGATATATTGTGACTGGCGTTCAAGTATTCATATCTGATATCTGGTCATTTCATCACATCAGAAATATTTGAGGTTTATGATCATGTCCAGGGCCCCTGCGCCCCGACTCCCGACCTACAAAGCCTTCAGATGCTCCCGCATTTTCTCCGCATCCGCCTTGTACCCCTCCAGCTTCTCGCGATCCTTGGCCACCACTTCCGGCGGGGCGCCGTCCACATATCCACGATTCATAAGTTTGCGCGAAAAGAACGCTATCTCCTTATCCACTTTGGCCAGCTCCTTTTCCAGCTTGGCGCGTCTCTCGTCGGCGCCGGTCAGCCCGGAGAGATCCACATAGACCTCCACCCCCCGGGCCACACCCACCACCTTGTTCTCCGGAATATCTCTCGGCCCGGTGGAGATGCGGCCATCGATCCGGGCAAGCCTGTTTATGAAAGGCAATTGCCGACGCAGCATCGGCTCCAGGGCCATGGCGCCCGAAGGCTCCAGAACCACCTGAAGCTGCTGGGAGGGTTTGATCCCCAGTTCGCCACGGATGTTTCGCACCACAGTGGTCACCTCCATCACCGCGCCCATCTCCCCTTCCGCTTCTTCGTCCATGCGTTCCATATCCGCCTCCGGGTATCGGGCGTGGACGATGGAGTCTCCCGCAGGTTTGAACCGCTGCCAAAGCTCCTCCGTTATGAAAGGCATCACAGGGGACAATAGTCGCAGGGTGGTTTCCATCACATGAGCCAGGGTATGGCGCGCTGCGTCGCCGCCAGGTTCGTCTCCGGCCAGCCGTGGTTTTATCATCTCCACGTACCAGTCGCAAAGCTCCCCCCATATGAACTGGTACATGGCTCCGGCGGCTTCGTTGAAGCGGTATGCGTCCAGCGCGGTCCTTGTGGTGTTGATAGTCCGGTTGAGCCTGGAGAGAATCCATTTGTCGGTCAGCTCCAGGTCATCGCGCTCCACACTGGTTTTGGAAAAATCGAATTCCTTGAG
>Ga0224496_10000230_pt1 | contig 40779 bp, 32 predicted proteins | sample SF_Jul11_sed_USG_2_FD_168127 | JGI IMG/M metagenome (GOLD analysis project Ga0224496, IMG submission 168127) | Sediment microbial communities from San Francisco Bay, California, United States - SF_Jul11_sed_USGS_8_1 | ecosystem: Environmental > Aquatic > Marine > Sediment | place: USA...
GTAAATCATCACAGGCGGGTAATAACAGACCAATTGACACAATTATCAAAAAGGTTTTGATATTTAGATTCATAATTATCTCATTTAATCGTTTTATAATTTTATTCTAGTCAGCTTTATAATTTTTTCTTACATCAGGCAGGCGCGTAAAACATTAGAAATAATAAGACAAAAGACAATTAAACTGATTACCCGGACTCAATGAACCACCATATTCAGATAAGGAATGACCTGCAGATAGAATCACACTGGTTTTTAATAACAGATTTTCCTGCCAGTTTATATTCAGGCTAACTGGTAACAAACGACTGTGATCATTGAGATTTAAAATAACAGTGGGTGAAAGATTTACCAGTGGATGTAACTCAATGGTTAAACCCAGGGCAAGGTAATCCCTGGTACGCGTAAACAGTTCACCACGAAGAAGCCGAGATGTCAGCTCACTGTTCATTGGCAAGGTGGCGTTATTTTCAGCAAAACCATTATAAAAATATTCTGCAAAACCATAAATATTATGCTCAAACCAGACCCAGGAATAATCCACATTGCTGACCAGTGTATTAACATGTTGCTGATCTGTCAGTTCAGTAACTGCAAAATCAAAACGCCAGACAGCATCGCTAATAGCTTTGGCGTAACCCATGGCTATAAATGTCTGATCATAATGTTGCGCATAGAGCAGATCGACATCGCCCTGTGATGTAAGCGCATGGTATTTCACTACCTGCGATGAGTAACGCTGATCGAGATCGCCTGCCGGATTACGGCGTGGCAACAGAATCATTTGCCAGTCATTACCCTTACGGGTAAGCCATTGAGCGTAGAACATGTCATCACCGGTTTTATAATCGGTATCAAGGGCAACGGGATCAAACGGGTTGAAGATATCCAGTGCATGGAACAGGAAGCCATTTCCCCAGCTCACCGCCTGCCGACCCAGGCGCAATACCAGTCGTTCGCCACTGTAGGCAATAGTAAGACGATCAAGTCGATGATCCTGATACTCATTGCTGTCATTTTTTAAGGTCGAGGTTAAATCAAACCAGCGTTGACGATCACGATCAATGTTAACAGGCAAGTCGGGATTATTACTGTGTAATGCTGAAATCTCATAATGCATTGCGGCAGAATATTGATCCCAGTTATCTTCTGTGGCCAGGCGTAGACTCAGACTATTTAACGTTTGTTGATTGCCACTTAATGGATAAGCAATTGTATTCGCCGGTATATCGGTATAGTTAAAAGCGTATTTAAAATAACCATAGTGTGTCCATGCCAATGTCACCACAGGCGACAATGACAGTAATAATAAACACAAAACACATAATGATTGCTGAAATCGCATTTAATTCTGCTTGTTATTTTCGACAATCTGGCCATCGTGTAATTTAATCAGGCGTTTGGCGCGTTGCATTACCAGCGGATCATGGGTAGAGATAATAAATGTCATTTCATGCTGCTCTGCCATGTCACGCATTAACTTTAATAAATTATCGGCGTTTACCGAATCAAGATTGGCGGTTGGTTCGTCCGCCAGAACCAGACAGGGTTTATCCACTATCGCTCTGGCCACGGCAACACGTTGCTGTTGCCCACCTGACAGTTCAGAGGGTTTACGATCCTCCATACCCTCGAGTCCAACTTCCCTGAGAATGGCAAGTGAATGCTGCTTGCGATAGTCTTTGCTATCGCCCTGCATCTGCATCACCATTTCAACATTTTCTCTGGCGGTTAACACTGGAATTAAATTATACGCCTGAAAAACAAAACCGATTTTATGTAAGCGAAGTTCTGCCAGCGCCGATTTATTCATCTGGTCGACGCGTTGACCATCAACAATAATTTCACCGGAGGTGGGTGAATCCAGTCCGCCGATCATATTCAAGAGCGTTGACTTACCCGAACCCGAAGGGCCGGATAAACAGATAAAATCCCCTGCTTCAATATCAAGATTAATATCAGTCAATGCCCTGACTTCGATCAGACCCTGACGGTAAATTTTATTAACATGTTTACAGCTAACAACTGTGCTCATATTACACCCTTGTTATGGCATCTGCGGGAACCAGCCGGGATGCATGCCATGCCGGATAGAGACTGGTTAACATGCCCAGAATAATCACTACCGAATTTGCCAGTATCAAATCTTTACTGATAATGACAAAGGGAATGATGTTCGACAAGTGAGCCAGTTCCATGCCCTGCGCAAAAGCAGACACATCTATACCCTCACCGGTAGCCAGTACAGATAGCCAGGCAAAAAGATTACCGGCCAGCAGCCCGATACTTAATAACAGTACTGATTCAACCCAGACCTGCCCCATGATAAAACCCGGTTTCAATCCCAGTGACTGAAACAGGCCAAACTCCCGGGTACGTTCAAACACCGACATAAGTAAAGTATTGACAATACCAAAGCCCATGGCGAGGAAAACAATTAAATGCCAGATGAGATGAAAATTTTCATACAGGTCGACAATCAGTTTGGAAACCGGTTCCAGTTGTGACCAGGTTTTCACATCAAGCTGCGGGTTCTGTTGTTGTAATTCAGCAGCAATCACATCGACCTGATTGATGTCGTACAGCAAAATTGATATTTCTGACACTTCGCCCTTGATACCGAGCAATTCTTCACTGGTTTCCAGGCCGGTAAAAACAAAACCTTTTTCCAGCGCTTCTAACTGGGTATCAAACAGTCCGACAATGCGAAAGCCACGATCTGTAATTTTATTATCTTTATCCTGTGACATCAGCACAATGCGTTTGCCGAGTCGGGTTTCAAGTCGTTCTGCCAGTTTACGACCGATAATAATGCCGCTATCGCCTGGATCCGTTAAATAACGCCCTTCAACAATAGAATCTTCAAGAAACGATATACCGCTTTCGTTTTCAGGATCAATGCCCACCATTATCAATCCTGTTGATTCACGTTCACTGGCAATCACAGCCGGTACACGCAGCCGACTGCTGATCTGTTTTATCTGCGGATTATTCAGCGATTCAAACAATGCTTCATCGAGCAATTGAAAGCGGTGATCAATCACAGGGTCATCGAGATATTGACTGGCATGAATCTGAATATGACCGGTAAGATTATTGATCGTATCCTCCAGCACCTGCTGACTCATGCCGCGCATAAAGGCGGCGGTAAAAATCATTGCCCAGACACCGAGCACGATGGCAAACAGAATCACCAGTGTGCGCCGACGATTGCGCCACAAATTACGCCAGGCTAGTGAAAACAATAATGAACCCATGTAATTCATATACTGTGCATTGCCTCAACCGGTTGTAATTTACGAATACGGGTGGCGGGATACAGTGCAGTGATCAATGTAAACACCAGGATCACGGCAGGACCCAGAAAAATACTTTTCAATGACATCTGCGGTGTCAGAGTTGCAGGTATGTTATACAGTTTTCCCATCTCTTCCATGCCTGAAAATGTCAGACCATAAATATAAAAATAATAATTTATGGCAACACCAATCAATGTTCCGACAGCCAGACCCAGCAAGGTTAACAGTAACACTTCAAGCATGACCAGACGGCTGATATTAAACGGCGTGTAGCCCAATGCCAGCATAATGCCAAATTCGCGCGTACGCTCCAGCACAGACATTAAAAAGGTGTTCAGTATGCTGAACGTAATAATGGCCACCAGCACAATATACATTAACCAGCCTGATGAATAATCTAACTCGATTGCCTGCCGTATACCCGGTTGTATTTCATCCCATGACAGAATAACCAGATCATCATAAGTGGAAACCAGTTGCTGAAATTGATGGCGCATTGTTTCCAGTTGTTTGACATCTTTTTCATAAACGACAATAGCGTGACCATGCTGATCCATATTAAACACATCCTGAAATACCTGTAATGGCATTTGCAGGAGATTGCGATCAAGTTCGCGCGAACCCGATTCATAAATACCAACCACCGGAATAATGGTGGCGGCAACGGAACCATCCCTGCCGCTACCCAGAATAGTGAGTTCATCACCTACCTTGAGTTGCATATTGCGTGCGAGACTACGACCGATGACTATTTCACTGGCTGTTTCTGATGACAAATAACGTCCATCCTTGATGACACCCGGCAAACTGGATACCTGCTGTTCATATTCGGGCTGCACGCCAACGATCATGGTGCCATAGGTTCGCATCTCTGATGACACCAGCGCAAAACCATTGGCTCTGGCTGCAATCGCGCTGATACCGGTCTGTTGTCGCAGCTCACTGGCCAGCCTGGATATATTGGCAATGCTGCTGCGCATTTTAGGTTCATCAAGATAACCCTGCTTCTGTACCTGTATCAATCCATGATATATGCGAATGGAATTTTGAATCATCAAATCGTACTGACCTAATTGCAGACCAATACTGAACACCAGTAAGGCCGCACCAAAGGCAATTGCCAGCATGGTTAATATGCTACGTCGCGGTTGACGCCAGATATTTCGCCAGGCAAATCGCCAGGTACTCGCCATGTCTAAACTCCTGTCAGATTTACTAGAACCTTGGATTTCTCAAATTCGACAAGGTAAACGTTGTATTACTGATGTCTGCATCAAACTGAATATGGTGCAAACGAAACTCTGTCCATTCATCGTCTGCATCGACTTTTTGCATGCGTTCAATCGTTGCCAGATTACGCCCGGAAATAAATTTAATTTCCCGTGTCACCAGTTGTTTAACCAGTATGCCATCCTGATCGTAAAATTTATGCTCCAGCAATACATGGTCATCACGTACCGTCAGTATTTCCTTACCCCAGACCACAGGTGCATCATCATGGGGAACAGATTCAATCACATAAATAGTAATACCCTTTTCCTCGCGCTGTTCTAATATGGTATGGGTGTAGTTATCAATCAGATCATCGGCACGGGCAACATCATTATTGGAAAAATCAGATCCCATCCAGCTCTGGTGCGACATACTGCTGGGTATTTTAATCACCTTGTTTATTTTTGGCGTGTAACTCCACATATCATCACCCAGCAATAAACTGCCATTACCCATATCCTTTTTTGGCGCTGTAATTCTAACCAGAGACTTATCCAGTCCCCGGGTCCATATTTTCATATCCATAGAACGCTGCCAGTCCGGCCGATGAATGATCATACTGGCTTCTGAATAAGAAGACAGCCCACGAAAATGATCAATGGCATCTTTGATTAATTGCCGGGCGTCTGCGGCAATAGCCTGAGTCGATAAAAGGCATAACACAAATAATTTAATTAACATAAACTGTAGTTTGTGCATCTGTATAATGACCTGTAGTTATTTCTCTTTTATCAAAATCTGATAATAATAATGACCTTAACGCACCAGCACCAGAATACAGCCCAGTTGATCCAGCAAGCGCCCGATTTCTCGACCTTGCGTGGTTAACTCCTGCTCTAGCGGCAAAATCATAAGCCCGGGCTTTTGCCTGGCCAGCCTGGTAATAATATTATCAACACTGTACTGATCTATATTTTGATAATCAACCTGAACTGAAAAAGGAAGCAGATATTGCTGCACTGAGAATTGCGCATCCGTTGTTGAGGTAAATACCTTAAGATTATGCAATTCACCATCCTCAATCAAAGAACGAATGACATGCAGTGCTTTTTTTGATTGCGCGGACTCATCATAAAAAAATACTGCCGGATTAATGATCAGCTCAAGCCTGTCAGCCTTAATTTTATTCATCGAGACATACTTATCAGGCAACAGAATTATTAACTGTGAATCTTTTGCCTCAGTCAATGCCGACTCAATAACAGACCCTTCCCGCGTTCTGAAGGTGCAGGTGACATTGGATATTTGCGCAAAATTAATCATCACCTGACGAAGATTATCTGCATGACGGCGTATCTGACGTAACATGGCAACACTATCAAGATTACGCACAGTTGCCGTCGGAAAAACAATTTCACGACTAAACGGCATATTGGCAACATGCAAAAGATCCGCATCTTCTACAAACAGACCGCAGACATCCGCTTTTAATTTTTTAGCAAGGCCAAGCAGCGAACGTAAAACAAGCGTACTCTGACCATCTGATCTTAAAGCAATCAGTATTCGCTCAATTCTATTTTCAATATCGTTATTCACGTTTTATCCTTGCCTGATGATTTTGAAAATTTCTGCCGTATACGATTCATTTCATTAAGACGATTCTGTACCAGTGCATTCACTGTTTTTCCGGGAAACAGACCTTTGGCATTAATCTCACCCGCCGAAATACCGGTCAATAACATCATCACCTGATCCACTGTCTGTACCGAATATATTTTGAAATTATGCTTACTGACGGCATCAACAATGTCTCTACGCAACATCAGGTTTTTTATATTGGATTGAGGAATAATAACCGCCTGCTGACCGGTCAGCCCCCTGGCGTTACAAATATCAAAAAAGCCTTCAATCTTTTCATTCACACCGCCTATGGCCTGAACCTGACCCAGCTGGTTAACTGAACCGGTGACGGCGATAGACTGATCAATGGGCAATTCAGACAGGGCCGACAACAATGCACAAAGCTCTGCAACTGAAGCACTATCACCTTCAACCATGCCATAGGACTGTTCAAACACAAGGCTGGCCGAAAGTGACAAGGGCTGATCCCTGGCATATCGATTTGCCAGATAAGAAGACAGGATAAGCACACCTTTTGAATGAATCGAACCACCCAGCTCAACTTCTCTCTCGATATCTATAACCTTTCCTGTACCAAGACGTGCAGTTGCGGTGATTCGCGAGGGTCGTCCAAATGCATAATCACCCAGCTGCATAACAGACAGGCCATTCACCTGTGCAACCTTGCTGCCTTCGGTTTCAAGCAAATAGGTACCGCGCAATACCTGTTCATGCACACGCTCACGCAACTGATCAAGGCGCCTGATGCGAGTATCCAGCGCCACCTGCACATCGTCACGAATGACGACTTCATGATTATGCTCGCCAGCCCAGTAGTCAGCTTCACGTAACAGATCGAGTAGATTACTCATATGCAACGACAGCTTTTCAGCATCTTCGATACGCCGTGCACAATCTTCAATGATTAATGCCACCGCGTCTTTTGCAAAAGGTTTAAAATCGGACTCACGTTGCAGCCTGGCAATCAGGCCTGCAAATAAAACCGTGTTTTCTGGCGTGCGTTGAATATCTTCAGAAAGATCAGCCGCTACCTTAAATAGCTGATTGAATTCCGGATCATATTTTTTTAATAGATAATAGAGCCAGCGATCGCCTGTCAACACAACTTTAACATCTAACGGGATTGGTTCCGGCTCAAGCGAAATCGTACTGGCAAAACTGAGCATTTTTTCCAGCGACTCGATACGTATTTCATGCGCACGCAAGACACGTTTCAGACCTTCCCATGCAAACGGGGAAGACAGCACACGGCGTGCATCGAGCACAATAAAACCGCCGTTAGCTTTATGCAATGAACCTGCTTTGATCAGGGTAAAATCAGTCAGCAAGGTTCCAAACTGAGCCATATGCTCGATACGGCCGATCAAATTATTATAAGTCGGGTTATCTTCATAAATAACAGGAACCGTTCTGGTTTCACTATTATCAACCAGTACGTTCACCTGGAAGCGGGTAAACAATGCACTGGCATCATTTTTCTGAGCCATTTGTCCTTCAGGGCTGCCATAACGACGGAACTCTTCAGCATCCTCTATAAAACCATCTTCTGCCTGATTTAGATAATCCATAACATTCTGATATTCGTGATACCGGGTTCGTAGATCCGCAAGAAACTGATCCACAGTCAGCTGTGTAATTTCCCGATTAAGCAATTTTATTTTATTTCGTGTTTCTCTTGCCCAGACAGGAATCTTGCGAATAGTGGCACTCACCCTTTCTTCAATGTCATCTATGATGTGTTTAATTTCATCCTGTTCCTTAACCGATAATTTTTCGAACTCTTCTGGCGTCAACACTTTGCCATTACGTTTTGGCCCCAGGGTGTAACCACCGGGAGTTCGCATCATGGCAATATTTTGTTTATCGGCTATTTCATCAAGTTCTACAAACGCAGCTTCTTCTAATGCAGTCAGTTCATCTTTAATATCTTTAACACGCGCATGGTATTCATCACTTTCAAATGCAGCGGGTATAGCCACCAGAAGATCCTCTACCAGCTGATTCATATCATTACGCAGCTGATTACCCAGACCTGCCGGTAACTTCAGAATCAACGGCGAATGCTGCCGCTTGAAATTATTCACATAGCACCAGTCACTGGGTTGTTTATGATCGATAACTTTTGTTTCCAGCAGATGCTTGACAATGGTCAGTTTACCAAGACCGGTGGACCCCGAAACAAACAGGTTGTAGCCATCGTGCTGAATTTCAAAACCAAAATCCAGCGCTTCTATTGCGCGTTGCTGACCGATGACATCAGTGCTTTCAGAAATATCACTGGTTGTTTCAAAATTCAGAACCGATGACTCACAGGCGTGATACAGCTCATCTATTGATACTTCAAGTTCTGTTTTATTCATGACCTCACCCAGCATTTATAATGACATTTATTCGTTAATCTGCATTCCCGTAACGCAAATACACAACCCGGCAGACCGTTGCATAAAACAAGTCCGCTAATTAAGCGCATAATCACAGACCTCGTTGTTGAACTATTCACGACAAAAGCAGCGAATAGAGTTGCTGCTGCATTAAATGAACCGGCCAGTACTGATAAAACCCGCATGATTACAAAATCCACACCGGCTTTAGCAATCCCGGCAGTTTGCATCCGCCCTGTTATTTCGGCTGCTGCACAGGCATTAATTTCAAAATCTTTCATAGACTACCCTGCTCTCTGTATTGCCACAGCAGTGACTTTAAATTCAGGTGTATTGGCATCCATATCAAGCACACCACTGGTTAACTGATTAATCGCCACTTCCGGAAAATGAAAGGTAGTAAACAGAACACCGGGTTTTACCTGATCACTTAATTTGGCACCCAGGTGAGTCAATCCGTGCCGTGATCGTACGGCCACCGAATCATCATCATGAATATCATAGCGTTGCGCATCGTGAGGATTAATTAATAAAACATCCTTATTAACAATATCAATATTGGGCGTGCGCCGTGTCATCGAGCCACAGTTATAATGTTGCAGCCGCCTTCCAGTCGTCAGGATAAACGGGTAATTATTTATATCATCGCCAAGCAGTTCCGGCGTTTCAATAAACCTGGTAAATACAAACCGGCCCTTACCTGTTTTAAATTCTTCAGTATGCAGCGTTTTAGTATCGCTGCCCTCAACTGACACCGGCCATTGTTTACCGTTATCACCCAATGTATCCCAGCGGACACCGGCAAAGAACGGCACCACTTTTGAAATTTCTTCCAGTTGTATGGCCGGATCATAACCTGCCTGCTGATAGCCCATACGATTCATAATATCGACCATGATCTGTCCATCGGCTCGTGTACCGGGTAAAGGCTCGATCACCCTGTTTACTTTTTGTATTCGTCTTTCGCCATTGGTAAAGGTGCCGCTCTTTTCAAGATGGGATGCTGCCGGCAGCACAACATCAGCCATGCTTGCTGTTTCAGTCATAAAGATTTCCTGCACAATGAGAAAATCCAGATTTTTTAATGCACTTCGAATATGGCCGGTATCCGGATCGGTTTGTAAAATATCTTCACCCATAATCCATAATGCTTTCAGTTTTCCCTGTGCTGCCGCATGAATCATTTCCGGTGTGGTCAGGCCTTTTTCGACAGGCACCTCACAACCATAATGAAGTGCATAATGCTGGCGTGCCTTTTCATCACTGATATCAAGATAACCGGCACCCAGTTCAGGTTGCACACCCATATCCGCGGCACCCTGAACATTATTCTGACCACGCAAGGGATTAACGCCGACACCGGGCCGGCCAATATTGCCGGTCATCATGGCCATGGATGCAACCAGCATAACACCACGACTGCCCTGATAATGTTCAGTAAGACCAAGACCATGAAAACACATGGCATTGTTTGCCTGACCATAGAGCAATGCCGCTTCACGTACCTGTTGACGACTGACGCCGGTTACCTGTTCACATTCATCAATATCAATCGCCAGTGCCGATTGTTTAAATTCACTAAAACCTTCTGTACGTTGTGTTATGAAAGATTCATCTATCAGGTTGTCTGTAATAAGGTAATAGATAAACATATCCAGCAATGCGACATTCGTACCCGGGCGTAATTGCAAATGAATAGCCGCATAACGCGTCAGTTCAATGGCACGGGGATCAATAACAATGAGTGAAACACCTTTCATGGCGGCCTGACGAATTTTGGCACCGGTAACCGGATGTGCTTCCGTTGAATTGGCGCCAATCACCAGCAGACAGTCTGCCAGCGGAATCTGATCAATAGAGTTGGTTGCGGCGCCGGTACCAAATGTCTGGCGCATACCAAATGCTGTAGGTGCGTGACAGACGCGGGCACAACCATCGATATTGTTATTGCCTATAACCACACGCATAAACTTTTGCATTAAATAATTTTCTTCATTGGTACAGCGTGATGATGAAATACCGGCAATTGCCTGAGCACCCTGCACCTGTTTAATATGATTCAGGGTGTCTGCAATATAATCTAATGCCTCATCCCAGCTAACCGGCTGAAGTTGGTTATCTTTTCGAATTAAAGGTGTTGTCAAACGATCCGGATGACGGATATATTCAAAGGCATAGCGACCTTTAACACAGGCATGACCCTGATTAACCGCGGCATCTTTAACCGCAGTAATGGCTTTAATGTCACCTTTTTTAAGCAGCACCTCGAGATTGCAGCCGACACCACAATAGGTGCAGACAGTGCGCACACGCTGATCGGCGTGCATTGTTTTTGCCCGATAACGATCCGTCAGCGCATTGGTCGGACAGGTTTGCACACAACAACCACAGGCAACACATTCAGAAAACTTTATTTCTTCATCCATGGAAAAAATAATCTCCGCATCATAACCACGGCCCTTCATTGCCAGCACCATTTCACCCTGCACTTCATCACAGGCACGAATACAGCGATAACAGTGAATACACTGCGATGCATCGAAATGAATATAAGGATGACTGGTGTCCTCATTGACTGATATTTTTCGCAGCGGGAAACGTATTTCCTCAACAGGGATGTGTTCGATCAGTTGTTGAAAAGGTGCTGGCAATTCATCTTTCCGGGGCAAGCGGTGATTAACAGGATAATCGCTCAGCAGTAATTCCATAATGGTCGACCGGAGTTTTGTGATAACGGGCGAGTCGGTAAATATATAGTCCCCATCTGTGACCGGCGTATGACAGGATGCCTGCACACGTCTTGGTCCGTTTTCACTGCTGGCAACTTCAACACTGCAAAGCCGGCAGTTACCAAATGGTTCCAGGCTGTCTTCATGGCATAAAACTGGCGGTGTATGCTCAGGCAGGCATCGGCTTACAAACTGATAAATGGTTTCACCGTTTTTAATTGCATAGGCCTGATGATTGATAAATGCCTGACTCATAGTGACGCCTCTACAAAGTAGCCGGACAATTCATCAGAAAAATATTTCTGTATATTACGAATCGGCAATGGCAGACCACTACCAAGACCGCAGAGAGAACCATGCTCAAGAACATCAAGCAGATCATTAAACGCAGTCACATTAACAGCGGATCCTGTGGTTGCCGCCATAAGCATCTGATGACCTTTCGCCGTACCCAGACGACAGGGTAAACATTTACCACAGGATTCACTGGCCATGAATTCAAACAAATGCCGCATGAAATCCAGCATTGGAAATGTTTTTGGGATAATAACAATACCGGCATGCCCGAGCAGAAACCCCTGCTGCTCAAATGATTCAAAATCCACTGTCAGATCAGGAATTTTTGAAACAGGCACTACCCCGCCTAATGGACCACCTACCTGTATTGCTTTAGCATCAACTGAAAAACCACCGGCAACATGATAAATTAATTTTTGCAGGGATTCGCCCATGTCCACTTCATAAACACCGGGTCGTTTAACACCATGATCCAGACAAACCAGTTTTGTGCCACTGCTTTTTTCTGTACCCATGGCAGAAAATGCCAGGCCAGTGTTCTTTAATATCCAGGGAATAGCTGCAAACGTTTCAACATTACTGATCAGTGTTGGTTTATCAAATAATCCCTGTTGTGCAGGATAAGGCGGCCGTGTTCTGACTTCCGGTTTTAAACCTTCGATAGAATTTAGCAAGGCGGTTTCTTCACCACAGATATAGGAACCCGCACCTTGAATCACTCGCAACTTAAATTGTGCTGTCTGACAGACCGTTGTTTTTTCAAAATCTTCAATTGCCCGGGCAATAATTTTATATGCACCCGGGTATTCTGCTCGAATGTAAATAAAACCACTATGAGCATCACAGGCATAAGCGGCAGCAAGCATTCCCGCAAGAATCAGATGTGGATGTATTTCCAGAAGATAACGATCAGAAAAAGCACCGGGATCACCTTCATCGGCATTACAAATTACAAATTTCTGTTCACTGATGGTCTCTGCACAGGCAACCAGCTTGCTCGCAAAGGGAAAGCCTGCCCCGCCTCTACCCCGTAGTGAAGAATCTTTTAGTTCATTTATAATTTTGTCTTTATTTAAAAGTACGGACTGATAAAAAATATTTAAATCATCAACATCAGCGTTAAACACTGAAACCGATGAGGCGTTATAAAATGGAATGCTATCAGCCTGCTGTTTATTACCCGAAAAACACTGGCTGACATCAAATACATTATCGCTTTCCAGGAAGGCTTCACCACGATAACAATGACCAAGACATCTAACCTCACCTGTTTCATGCTTTTGATAACGCTTATCCAGTGCTGCCTGTAGATGATGTTGATTGCCCTTGAGTAGACAGGACGTACCATTACAAACATAAGCCCGTTTCCCCTGATTGTCAGCCTTAAGAAAATCATAAAATGAACTGGTGGCCAGCAAATGTGCAACAGCGATCTGATGCTGTTGTGAAATGTGAGTCAACTGTGTATCTGAAGGGCAACCCTGATCTTTCGCAGCATCAGTTAAAAGCTCGAACAGGGTTTTATCTTGACTATGCCGGGCACTGATTGCTCGTATGTTGCGGGACATCGGCCACCTCAACAGCATGGATTAAGACTAGTGATATGTTAAATTATCAACCTGTTTGTGAATACCCGAGTTGATATGAATTAAGGTCAGTTCCAGTAATTGTATTAAATCAGCATCTTAGAGAAACAGTGGGATATTAGAAGCCTTTTTCCAGCAATAGCCGATTAATCAGCTCACGGGAATCATCCTTATCATCCAGCCTGTCGACCGGTAGCCAGGACATATCATTTTCCAGTCGGTAGGAGTTTACATACTCATGCGGGGCACTGCCCTGCCAGTCCGCCGGCGATAACATGGAGAAATAGGTATGACCATTGGACTTTTGATAAAGATGATAAATCTTTCCGGGAATACGTTTGAAATTACATTCTGCGCGGTGCAGATCCTGATCAAGTCTGGCTTCTTCAAGCACCGCTTGCGCTTCACGCTGCAGTGATTTTATCTGATCGGCAATCACCTTGAGCTTGGCACTGACGCGGGTATTGACCATGGCATCGGCTTCTGAAATCTGCCGGGCCAGATCAACCAGTTCCACCTGGGGTGCGAGACGGCTAACCGGATAAGGTGAGGTGCTGGCTTCACCCTGATGATTGGCACCGGTATGTTTGCTGGGTGGTTTAGTCATGCCGATATTCTACAACTACTGAGATTACCGCGTCAGCAAAAAAGCGCTTTTGATTTATCCCCACATTGAGCAAGCTGAGGAATGAACCATATTTATGGAGATTTCTGCGAAGATGTCTGAGCGAATCGACTTATGATTCGCGAGTTCCGCATTAGGGCAGGACGCCCGTAATTAGAACAACGCAGGAGCGGTTGTCGAGCAGCCATAAATAATGCGAATGACGAAGGAACCTCCATGCGTTTGTTGCATGGAGGCTTGTGATTGTGGGCGGCACTTTTTGCTTACTTTTTCTTGCTGAAGAGAAAAAGTAAGCCGCCCAGGCAGGGCGAAACAAAAGTATGAGTATTGAATGAGAAATATTAAGAATAAAAACCCGGGAATCTTCAGCTGAATTTAGAATAGCATTAAAACCGAGATTGCTTCGTACCTCGCAATGACCGCCATCATTATTCAATATTCCCTGCGCATCTATATAGTTATTGCTTGCCCCGAAATTTTAACAACACCATTTTAACATCATGCCCCGCGGCCAGCGCAGCCGGTATGGTCACCAGTGTTACCACGGTAGCGAACATCAGCCCCCAGGATAAAGCCAATGCCATGGGTGATACAAACGGATCCATGCCGCCCCAGCCATACGCGGTTGGCAACAGACCGACCACAGTTGTGGTGGCCGTTAATAACACTGCACGTAAACGTCGCCGGCCGGCAAGCACAATAGCATCATGCAAATTCATACCCGCTTCATGGGCACGCTGAATAAATACCAGTAACACCAGCGAACTGTTCACCACCACACCGGTAAGTGCCACAAAACCTAAACTGGAGAAGAACGATAATGGCATCGGTTTCCAGAACAGGTCATGAAAATAAAAACTGACAATAATACCAAAGGCGCCAAAGGGAATAGCCAGCATAACAATTAATGGATAACTCAAATTATTAAACTGAATTGCGAGGATAAAGAAAATGGCAACCAGCGCGATAACAAATGCTTTACCCAGACTGACAAATGACTCACGATTTTTTTCTTCTTCACCACCATAATTGACATTCACTGTATCCTTGAGATTATCTTTCCACTCTGCTTCGTGTTTCTGCACCAGCTTATTCAGCTCTAAACTGGTAATTTGTTTAGTGTCTATATCAGCGACAACGCTGACAATACGCACAGCTTCTTTATGACGTATGGTGGTGAATCCCGGATGTTCTTCAAAATACGCAATCTTATGCAAAGGCACCAGGCCATCACGTTTATTTGGAATTAATAATTCTTTTAGCTGTTGTAATTCGTCAGTGTTATTTTCCGGAAAACGTATGGTGACATCGACTTCTTCTGTGCCTTTACGAATCGTTGAAACCACAAGCCCACCAACAGCAGCACGCACATGTTGTGATGCCGTGGCCAGATCGACGCCCGCATAGGTTGCCAGTTCACGATTGAGGACCACTCGTATTTCATCATCACCGCGTTTCAAACCACTATCTATACCCATAACACCCGGTATAGTTTTTAAATATTCAATCAACTGTTTGGCAGCCTGTTCACTGGCCTTGTCACTGTAACTAAAAATTTCCGCTTCCAGGGGACGGCCAACCGGTGGGCCGGGGCGCAATGCAGTCGCTGCAATTTCAAGATCCGGGTATTTCTGTTCCAGCATCTCGGCTATTTTGTTCATGTCATCCATGGCATTATGTCCGGGACGCGCGACCGCCGGTAAATAAATCGCACGAATCTGACCATAGCGACTTCCACGGCGCGTTAATAAATCACCCTGATCGACAGAGACGTCACCACTTTTTAGCAACGTCGCTTCAAGTACCTCTGGATTAATGTGTTCACGCATTTCACGGTCAATTTTGCGCAATATTTCACGCATGGTATCCAGACTGGTGCCCGACTCAGCCGTCACGCGCACAATGTATTCATCTACGCCAACGGGCGGAAACAACTGGAAAGACAAACTGGTTTTAGCCAGCATCAATGCGGCAATTAACATCAAAAACGAAAAACTGATGGTTACCCAGCGAAAATGAATCGCTTTCTCCAGCACCCAGCCATAAAAGTTTTCCAGCGCCATCAACCAGGCGCGTTCTTTGGGGTGCTTATTCGGGTTAGTAACATGAGCCACATGACTGGGCAGAATCAAAAATGATTCCAGCCAGGAGAGCATTAACAGGGTAATTACCACAATCGGGATTGCGATAATAAACTTTCCAATCACACCGGTCATAAACATCATCGGTAAAAAAGCCGCAATGGTGGTCATAATCGTGGTGGTGACCGGACCGATTAACTCAAATGCACCTTTAACTGCAGCGTCATGCGGCTTGAGACCTTTTTCCATATGCCAGGTAATGTTCTCGCCAATGATAATGGCATCATCGACCAGCATACCCAGCACCATGATAAAACCCATCATGGATATTAAATTCAGTGTCACACCCGAGGCATACAAAACAAACATACCGGTCATAAATATGATGGGCAATCCCCAGGTTGTTGTCATGGCAACAGAGAAACGCAGGAACAATAATAACGAAACAAAAACCAGTACCAGACCAACAAGGCCGTTATTGGTTAATACACCAAGACGCATACGGGTAAAACGGGAAAAATCCTGGAAAGCGCTGACATCAACCTCAGCACCATAACGCTGGGGAATGGTATCCAGATACTGATAAACTTTATCAACGGTATTAATAATATCTGCGTCGATTTTTTTCAATACCAGAAAAGATAATGCAGGCTCACCTTTTACATCATTAATGACCGCAGGCTTCACCAGTGATTCTGTTACTGTAGCAACATCCTTTAGCTGCAGTACATCACCTCGTTCATTGGCACGTAAAACCAGACTGGCGGCATCATTGACATCGGCAAACTCACCGACAACACGAACTGTTTTCTGCCCTTCCAGGGTATCCAGATCACCGCCCGGTGTATTTAAATTCCAGTTCTGCAACGCCTGTTTGATTTCACGTATAGAAATATGTTCTCTGGACATACGTTCAGGATCAACCACAATACGCATTTCAGCTTTTCGATCACCCTGAATAAAAATTCGTGCGACACCATCAATATTCAGAATGTCATCTTTAATATCGTCACCGAGGCGTTTTAGTGCCAGTTCATCCAGAGGTGCCGAGATCGCCAGACGAATAATCGGAAACACCGCGCCATCAATTTCAGTAACCACCGGATCACGAGGCATATCAGCAGGTAAAGATGCCCGGTCCACGGCCAGTGAAATATCACTGGTCAAACGCTGGCGATTACTCGCCGCCGGATCAACTTCCATGGTAATAATCCCGGAACTGGGGAAAGACATGGACACCATGGTATCGATGCCATTAATTGATCTTAACTCCTGCTCAATGGGTGTAATAATCAGCTGTTCAATTTCTTTGGGTGACGCACCGGGGTAATAAACATCCACCTGGATACGATCCATGTTTACGTTTGGAAACGCTTCACGATTAATAGTCACTGCAGCATAGATACCTATACCCAGTAAAAATATCGAAACCAGATTAACCAGCAGGCCACGTGTTACCAGAAAACGAATAATAGCGTGCATCAACTACTCCTCCGCTTCCAGAAATGAATAATCCGGTAATTTAATATTTTTCCACAACTCTCCCAGTAGCAGACTTAAATTATACTGACGTTTATTGAGTTCTATTTTCTGTAATTCATACGCCAGCATAGCCTGCGACAGATGTGATTCAAACTGTATTAACTGATCGGTGTCGGTTCTGCCATCTTTGTAACGCTGCTCGGCTTCTTTTAATTTTTTCTGTTCACTGGTGACACTAAGCTGGTAGGCCTGAACAGTCTGCTGACTGACTTTGATTTCCATTAATAAACTCGACAGATCATAATAAAGATCTTCCATAATCTGTTTTTTATTTTGTAGCGCCACACTGCGATCCAGTTGCGCCTGATAAATTTCTGCATCATAACCGGATTTATCCAGACCACGTTTAAATTCGAGACTGACGCCACCAAATATTTCTGACTCACTCTGACTGCCGGTAACAGTATCACCACCATAGGTCTGATTACCCAGCACCATGAGTAGATCAAGATTATCTTTTTTTGCATCACGACTCAGCTTAATAGCTGTGTCCACCAGTTTTAACTGTTCATTCACTTTTAAAATTGCTGGACTGCGTAAACTTGCCTGTTGAAACAAATCATCATGTGACTGATCAGGTAATGAATCACTATTGTCTATCACCAGTTCCAGCGTATCTGACCAGTCACGTCCCATTAAACGATTCAGTGCAATGCGTTGTTGTGTCCATCTAATCTGCAAACTCTGGTATTCAGCCTGCTGACCGCTGAGTTGAGCATTCACCTGTAAAATATCCTTGTCTTCTGACAGGCCAAGACCGGAGCGGTCTTTTATATACGTTTGCAGCCGTTTTGTTCTTGCGATTGCCTGTTGAGTATTATGAATGCGCGACTGTGTAGTCGATGCAGCAATATATAAATCAATTAACTGTGTCGCCAGCTTGTCATGCATGGCCTGTTGTTCAGCCGAACTGATCATCTTACTGACCATTGCTTTTTCTTTCGCCTGGCTGAAGGCAGGATTATCAGCACCTTTGGCAAGTGGATGGCGATACTTTAAATCAAGACTCGATGTCACAGACGGGTTTGGCAATACAGGACTGAAGGTGGTGGTAGCATCTTCACGACTCAGGCTTGCATTAAGTGACAATGTCCCACCGGACTCAAGACTGCGTCCCAGATTACCTGAAACATCCACGCGATCTGTGGGCGTACCAAATAATGACATGTTTCTGGAAATACCACCCTTGCCAGATAATTGCCAGGCAAGCTGACTTTCAACTCTTATTGCATCCTGTCGAGCACGTTCAACCTGAATAGCGGCTGCTTTTAATGAGGGGTAATGATCAATAACTTTTTGCAGAATCTGATTTAGATTCATAGTCTGGGCTGACACGGAAGCCGTTGTCAGCCCAAGATGCAGACACAATACGATGCCTGTCATTAATTTCATACATCAAACCTTTGATCTTTGATTAAACTTTTTAAAATAAATTTAATATGCATATCGACATATTCATCGGATAAATAATCATCATCAAAAGGCTTGAGAGAATGTTGCCATATAGTGGCATAGACTAACGGCGCAATAATTAATCGGGCAACCGACTGGGTTTCAACCAGATTAAATTCACCCGTCACCACCCCCTTGCTAACCACATCGGTAAACAGTTTTCGTGCTCGTTTGACCACGGTATCAACAAAGAACTGGGCTAACTCAGGAAAATTACCGGATTCAGAAATTACAATTTTGGGAATGGCCGACAACCGTGTTTCACCGACATTGGTCCACCAGGCACGAATCAGCTGTCGAAGTAAATGATCGGTTGGCCCCTGATAACTGGCCACAAATGCTTCCACTTTGTCAATTTCGGGTGAAATCATTTCCTGCACCACAGCATGAAAGATACTTTCTTTACTTTCAAAATAGTTATACAGCGTGCCCTTTGATATACCCGCTTTTTTCGCCACATCATCCATTCGGGTTGCGGCAAAACCTTTTTCAGTAAACAGCTCTAAAGCGGCATTGAGGATTTCGTCAGGGCGATCTTCTTTGCGTCGTTTCCAGCGTGAAGACTGATCTAATAAGGGGTTAGAGAAAACCATAGCATCATCCTTAATAACTGACTGACCAGTCATTAAATAATAGAATCAGCCGCTTGTCCAGCGAATTATTGGTCCTCCTCCTCTTCCCGCTGTTCTTTTTGCAACTCCCAGAGATTGGCATAAAGCCCTCTAGAATCAATAAGTTGCTGATGACTACCCTGCTCAACAATGCGCCCTTTATCCATTACCAGGATTTGATCGGCATCAACAATTGTTGAAAGTCTATGCGCTATGACCAAGGTGGTATGCTGCTCTGCCACTTCCTTAAGGGATGAGAGGATTATTTGTTCGGAATGGGAATCCAGTGATGAGGTCGCTTCATCAAACACCAGTATGCGGGGATTTTTCAGTATGACCCTGGCAATGGCAACACGCTGCTTTTCTCCACCGGACAGTTTCAGTCCGCGCTCACCCACCACCGTGTCATACCCCCTGGGTAAATGTTCGATGAAGTCATGAATATTGGCCAGTCTGGCAGCACGTTTAACATCGGCCTCGGAAGCGTCGGGATGAGCGTACTGTATATTGTGATAGATAGTGTCATTAAACAGCACTGTATCCTGAGGCACGATACCGATAGCCTGACGCAAACTGACCTGACTCACCTGCCGCACATCCTGACCATCGATGGTAATGCTGCCTGCCGTGACATCATAAAAACGAAACAGCAATCGGGCCAGCGTGGACTTGCCGGCACCGGACGGCCCAACCACTGCGATCTTATGACCACTGGGAATTTCCAGGCTGACATCATGCAGGATTTGACGATCCGGGCTATAGGCAAAATCGACATGATCAAACTTCACGACCGCATTAGTTACCGTGAGCGACTGCGCCTGATCCCGGTCTTCAATTTCCGGCGCTGTATCGAGTAATTTAAACATCAGATCCATGTCAGCCATGGCATGTTTCATAGAACGATAAATAATGCCCAGAAAGCCCAGCGGAATAAACAGCTGCAGCATCATGGCATTGACCAGCACCAGATCACCCAGACTCATGTCACCATCGAGCACACCCTGTGAGGCATAAATCATAATCAGGGTGACTCCCAGCGCTATGATGCCACCCTGGCCAAAGTTCAATAAGGCCATGGAACTGGTACTTTTAACGGCCGAGTCTTCCCATTGGGTCAAGGTATCGTTATAACGGTTAAGCTCGTAAGCTTCATTATTAAAATACTTCACGGTTTCATAATTAATCAGACCATCAATCGCCTGGGAATTGGCATTTGAATCATGGGCATTCATTTCATGACGAAAATGCATACGCCATTCGGTTACCGCCATGGTGTAACCAATATAGATAACCACGGTACCAAATGTAATCAGTGCAAAATGTGCATCGTATTGACTAAATAAAATAATCGCCACCAGTGCAAATTCAATCAGGGTGGGAATGATATTGAAGGTTAGATAATTTAGTATTGATGACAGACTGCGTGTGCCACGCTCCAGATCCCTGGAAATACCGCCGGTTTTACGTTCAAGATGAAACTTTAATGATAAGTCGTATAAATGTTTTACCACCCGGGTAGAAATATCCCGCATCGCCCGGTAACGAACCCGGGCAAACACCGCATCACGCAATTCACTGAACATGACATTCATCAGTCGCAATGCGCCATAACCGAGTAACAGACTTAAAGGCAGTGCGGCACCAATAGCCTGTGGACTCTTCAGCACCAGATCCAGCTGATCGACAATTTGTTTGAGTATCAGTGGTATGCCAACAATGGCAAATTTAGCCAGCATCAACGATAACAGGGCAAACAATACCCGGCCTTTATAACTCCAGAGAAAAGGCAGCATCCGTTTAATATTGGACAGATCTTTGCGTTCAGCGTGTGGCGCTTCCGTGGGGCGGAAATTTACGTACATTATTGTTAACTATTAAAATAAACAGCGCTAGAGTATAAATAGATATTGCTCGTTACAATACAGTTTGTGGAATAATAGCGAAATTAAATTACAAAAATCGATATAACCCTATGATTGCCCATAATTACAACAAGGTCATGGCCCTGCTGCTTTCAGTCTGTATTTTAGCTGCCTGTTCAGATACGCCATCAGCCAGAGATAAAGACAGACCCGCCCATCTGGTGGAAACCACAACGGTCACACTGAAAGATATTAGCCTGCAGACCACATTGCCCGGCACTCTGGAAGCCTTTCGTACGGTTCATATCTTTAACCAGGAACAGGGCCTGCTAAAAAACCTGCCTATCTATGAAGGTGACAAGGTTAAACAGAATGACCTGCTGGCATCTCTGGATGACGCCTTAATCAAATCGGATCTCAACAAAGCCACGGCGACACTGAAACAGGCAGAACTGGATCTCAAACGCTTACATAATCTGGTGCCACGCAAGCTGGCATCAGAAGATCAGATTGCCAAAGCCAAAACCGCTGTTCAGATTGCACGGGCTGATGTTGATCATAATCAGACACGACTCAATCAAACCCAGATAATGGCACCTTTTGAAGGCATTATCAGTGAGCGACTGGTAGAGCCCGGGGATGTTATTCCTTTATACACTCACATGCTGACACTGATTGACACCTCAAGTTTAAAAGCCCGGATTTATGTCTCTGAACTTTTGTTACCGTTAATTAATCTGGATGATCCTGTATTTATAAAAATTGATGCACTCGGTGATCAGACATTTAACGGTTATGTAAAACGCATTTATCCCACCATCGATGCCGATACACGTAGAGGCGTTGTCGAAATCAATATCAGTCCTGTACCTGCCGGGGCACTTCCCGGTCAGCTGTGCCGCATTACACTGGCAACCGAAAACAAACCCCGGCTGATGATTCCTTTTGATGTTATTCGTCATGACAACCAGGGCACCTATGTTTTCAAGATTGAAAATAATAAAGCCAGACGCGTCAACATTAGAACCGGCGTACAACATAATGAAGACATTGAGATTATCGAAAACCTGAATGAGAATGATATTGTCGTCAGCAAAGGTTTCTTTGGTCTGGAAGATGACAAAGACATAACGACAAAATAATATGAAAAGACGCTTCAGAACAGGAGGACTTGCAGCCTGGTCCATCAACAGGCCCATCGCAGTCAGCATGCTGGCACTGGCTATTATTGTCATTGGCCTGTTTTCACTTGAACGTTTAAAAATTGATCTGTTACCCAAAATCATTTATCCCGATATACGTGTCCGCATTATTGATCCCGGCGTACCGGCACGTATCATGGAAGATCAGATTACCCGTCAACTGGAAGAACAGCTGGCCATTACCGAAGGTGCCATTGTGGTTCAATCGGACACCTCAGAAGGTCGCAGTGCTGTTGGTCTGAGTTTTCCCTATGGCATGGACATAGATGTTGCTTTACGTGAAGCCAGTACACGACTGGATCGTGCCAAACGCTTTTTACCCACCACCATTGATCCGCCAACAATATACAAACGCGATCCTTCACAGATACCGGTACTGGAACTGGTGGTTAGTTCTGCCAAAAGAGATCCGGTAGAACTTAGAAGCTGGGTTGATTATGAATTTTCAAAATGGTTTTTAAATGTTGACGGAGTTGCAGCAACTGAAGTGGGTGGCGGGCTGATACGCGAAATCCAGATTATTATAGATCAGGAAAAACTGGCCTCCGCAGGATTTAATCTTGATGACATTATCAGCACTTTTCAGAAAGAAAATATTGATATCGCCAGCGGTACCCTGTACATGTATAACCGCCAGCTCAGCACCAGAACCAAAGGCCGGTTCAATAATGTTGATGAAATTAAAAATCTACCCCTGTTAAGCAGCGACAAAAAACTGATCGACGAAGCCGTTCGCCTGGGTGATGTTGCAACCATCATTGATACCCATGAAGATGAGCAGTTACGCGTCAGACTCAATGGTGTACCCGGCATAAAAATATCTATTCAGAAACAACCCCAGGCGAATACAGTTTCTGTGGTAGATAATGTCCTGGAAAAACTGGAATGGTTTAAACAGCAAAAACTGTTACCCGAAGACATCGTCATCAAGAAAGTTGATGATCAGTCAACCTATGTGCGTTATTCATTACGCAATGCTTCTATGGCCGCTCTCTCTGGTGCACTACTGGCGATGTTAATTGTTTATATCTTTCTTAATGATATTCGTCGCACACTGATTGTATCCAGCGCCATACCGCTGGCCATTTTGATTACCCTCTCAATTATGGATTTTGCCGGTCTGACGCTTAACATTATGTCATTAGGTGGACTGGCCCTGGGCATTGGTATTTTACTGGATAACACTATTGTTATGCTGGAGAACATATCCAGACATCAGAAAACAGATCCTGATAAAGAAAATTCAGCCATTAACGCAGCAGCAGAAGTCACCAGTGCCATCACTGCATCCACCACCACTAACCTGGTAGCCGTCGTACCCTTTTTATTTATTGGCGGATTAATAGGCCTGTTATTCAGCGAACTCATTATTACCTTATCCGCTGCCATTGCCGCATCACTGCTGGTGGCATTAACCCTGGTGCCAGCCCTGGGTGCAAGAATTGACAGCAGAGAAGAAAAGGAGAGTAAATTTAGTCATCTGTTTGCTCATTTACAAACACACTATGTGCAAAAATTAACTACAGTATTAGCCTATCCCGGCCGTTTATTTATAATCGTAATTCCTCTGTTTTTGCTTGGCGTATATTACATTTATGAGTCTAAAGAAATATTCTTTCCTGATATGGATGAGGGTCGAATATCCGTTTCGATTACTGCAGACCCCGGCACTCGCCTGGAAGAACTTGACAGCACACTAAGCAGGATTGAACAGTTCATTCTTACCCAGAATGAAGTCGATACTGCCTTTACCATATCTGGCGGATCAATATTTGGACGATCTGAATACGTAAGCAGTAATCGGGGATCAATAAAAATCCAACTTAAACCCATGCAGGAACGGAACATTGAAAGCAAAGCATGGGTCGCAAAAATACAGAAAGAAATAACAGCGATGAAACTCGCCGGCTATAAAATAAATATGCGTGTCACCGGTGTTCGCGGCATACACACAGGCAGAGGTGATGATGATATAAGTCTGCGTGTTCAGGGACCGGATATTAATGTACTCACTGAAATCGGCGGTAAAATTATTAATGAAATAAGAGATATTCCCGGTGTTACCAATCTTGTACATAGTTATGAAGAAACGATTGAAGAACTGGTACTGAATATTGATCGAGAGCGCGCCATAGACCTTGGTATACACGCCAGCGATATTGGTAATGCCCTGAATGTCGCCCTCAATGGGAAAGTTATTTCAGATTTTATTGACGGTGACAGGCAATTTGATATTCGTATTCGGCTGGACAAAACCATCACACGCTCAACGGCCGATATAGAAAATATTATTATTGATACTCAGAACAAAAAAACCATACATATCAGAGATGTTGCCAGTGTGGAAATACTGCCAACACCCAGCACTATAAAACGTGACAACCAGCGCCGTATTGTCGAGATTTCTGCTTCACTCAAAAAAGATGCAAACTTACTCGATACCATGAATGCCATTAATAGCAAACTGGAAGACTTTCCATTACCCAATGGTTACAGCCTGTATGATGGCGGCTCGCTTGATGCTATCAGAGAAGGTCAACGCATTGGCCTTATCTTACTGATACTGGCATTATTTCTGGTTATTGTCGTTATGGCGGTTCAATATGAATCACTAAAGAATCCCTTCATTATTTTATCAGGCGCATTATTCACTACCATTGGCATCGCATTTGGCCTGGAATTTTTTCTTCACCAGGAAATGTCCATGCCGGCAAAAATCGGCATTATTATGCTCGTGGGTATTGTTGTTAATAACTCGATAGTTCTGGTCGAGCAAATTGAAATCCAGAGGGAAAATGGCCAGGATATTCTGGCGGCTATCAAGGAAGCTGCACGATTAAGATTACGCCCCATTCTGATGACCACTTTAACCACGGTTATGGGTATGCTGCCCCTGGCCATCGGACTCGGCGAAGGTTCAGAAATGCTGCATCCAATGGCAACCATCATTGTATTCGGGCTTAGCTTTGCCATGCTGGTATCATTATTTATTATCCCGGTCATTTATATGCTGCTTCACAGGGAGCGCCTGTTTTGAATGAGTGGAAGACAGCATCAGATGGCCCCCTTAAACTAAACAGCAATGAAATTGATATCTGGTTATTCCATTTAAATACTTCACCACCCCGCATCAAGCACTTTTACCCTTTACTGTCCGATGACGAAAAAGAACGCAGTGAAAAATTCATAAATTTCATACACCGTAAACGTTTTATTGCATCACATGGATTTATGCGCAGTACATTATCACGCTATACAGGAATACCCGCTGAAAAGCTGGTTTTTAAAAAAGCTGACAATGGCAAACCATTTCTCGCAATTGATAACAACTCACCCGCCATACGCTTTAATCTGAGTCACTCTCACAACATGGCCCTGCTCGGTGTCTGCCTTGAAAATGAACTGGGGGTTGATATTGAATATATGGAACGAAAAAATGACTGGCGAGGTATCATCAAACGTTTTTTTACTGATGTTGAGCAAACCAGTATTTTTTCTTTAGCCGACGACCAGCAACAGAATGCTTTCTTTAAAACATGGACGCGCAAAGAAGCTCACATGAAAGTCACCGGTCAGGGACTACGTTTGTCACCAACCCAGTTCACTGTCAGCACACCACCCGACAAACCTCAATTAATTAGCTATATCAAGGATGACACTGTTGATATTAACCAATGGTCTATGTCAGATATTGAAATGCCAGAACTGGCTAATCAGTATTGTGCCTGTTTATCGTATCAGGGGATTATAAACAGGATAAATCAGTACATCTGTATTTAGCTGGACACAAAAAAATAATTTTTATAACTATTCACACTCAACAAGAACAACCGATATATTATCATGACCGCCATTATCATTAGCAGCCGCAATCAACTCATCGACTTTTAGCTTTATATCCATATCAGATGCCAGTATCTGTTCAATAGCATCATCGCTTAGGCAGTTAGTTAAACCGTCGGAACACAACAGATAAATATCCCTGCTTTGAAGATTCAGATTGTAAGTGACAATATCAATATCACCTTTAATGCCCAGCCCTCTGGTTAACACATGATGATAGGGTGACATGCTTGCCTGATCATCAGTTAAAACACCGTCATCAATCATTTGTTGCGCAACCGTATGATCCTTGCTCAGTTGATTCAAACAATTATCACGCCAGCCATAAAGCCTTGAATCACCCAGATAGGAAAATCCTGCTGTATCATCTATCGCGACCAGCATAACAACCGTGGTAGCCATGGATGCCAGACGTTCATCTTCTCCCTGTTGTTGTTTTATTTCCTGATTAGCCAGCTGTATGGCTTTGTCAATATTCTGCAAACACCAGTTATCCGAATAACCCGCCCCACTGTTTGCCAGCATAACCGCTTTTCTGAAATGTTCTTCAATAACATTAACTGCCAGTTTACTGGCAACATCACCACCTGCATGACCACCAACGCCGTCAGCAACAATAGCCAGCAGCTGCGATGGTTTATTAAATTGATTAAAACAGATGCTGTCCTGATTATTTGCCCGGACCTTTCCCCTGTCAGTTCCACCATATACATTTATTTTAATCATGCAATTTCCCTATGGAGCGCCTTTTCTTAATGCAGCAGCCATCTCCTTACCACTTGCATAGCGACTATCTGCTTTCTTCTGTAACGCCTTGTTAACAATACGCGTTGCACTGGATGGCAAATCGGAACGCACTTCACGAATGGGTTTATGTTTATCATGCGTTATCTGATAGGCGAGACTGGCGATACTATCAGCGGAAAAGGGCAATTCTCCTGTCAGCAACTGATAGAAACTGATACCGAGAGAGTATATATCCGCATGGCCATCAACATTGGTACCGGTCATTTGTTCCGGCGCCATATAAGCAGGACTACCCATAAAACTTCCGGTTCGGGTTTTGGCTGAATCTGTAATACGTGCTATACCAAAATCGGTAATTTTAATTTTACCTGTTTTCCGATCATACATAATATTACTGGGCTTGATGTCGCGGTGCACAATATTCTGTCCATGGGCATAATCCAGAGTTTCTGCAACATCCGCAATGATATTGTAAACTTCAGCAACCGGTAATAACTTGCCTTTTACCGCATAGTCACTCAAAGGTACGCCTTGCGCATAATCCATGGCAATAAAAGCAAAATCTTTTTCATCACCCACATCATAAACAGTAACAATATTTGGATGACTTAAACGACCCGCTGCTTCGGCTTCTCTAAAGAATCGTGACTTAATGGTTTTAATGTCAGTATCACTGAACATATTATATTCCAGTGTTTTAATCGCTACCTGACGATTTATTTTTGGATCCTTGCCCAGATAAACTACACCCATGGCACCACGTCCCAGTTCTTTCTCCAGTTCATAGCGACCCAGCACGGGTAACTGCAACCCAAGATCAGGCATAACCAGTGTCTTGGTAGCCGAACCGGGAGTAAGAATTTCTGTTGCGGTTCCAGAAACATTGGTTAAGGATGCTAAACGCTTGGCAATATCCTTGTAACCTTTATGTCTGACATTGATTTCACTGTATAACTGCAATGCCTTGTCATACTCTCGGCGTCGTTCATAACCCAGACCAATTTCATACATTTTCTCCAGTACATCTTCGGTCGGTTTACATTTCAACAGACTATAAAGCGCTTTATCATGATCGCCCTGTTCAAACTGGTACTGACCCAGATGCCAGAGCGCTTCATGCGTCTGTAATCTTAAATGGTTAATGCTTGCATCATTATGCTGTTTTATTAATACGACAATATGTCCGGCAACCAGATATAGATATACACATACAAATGGCATCCAGAAACCTTTAATAACAAACAGCCCGTACTGAGAAACCAGAATAAAGGTAAATAATAAAATCGACGTAACATAGGCAGTAGTTCTACCCATGCTTGGCACAACTTTTAGCAAATAAAACAAAACCAGAATCAACAAACAAATATTTAACCAGTATGCCCAGGTTGGAACTTTATAAAATGACTGACTCATTAAACTTGTCAGATTATGAGTTAATGCCTGTACAGCAGAATCATTTTCGTGACCAATGATAAACACCCTGTTTTTGATTTTATCTGTCGATAATTTGAGCGCATCTTCCAGTGAAATAAATGTCTTTTCAGGCAGGTGCCCGGTGAACATTGAGTAATACATCATCACATGACCACTGATATCCGTATTAATCACGCCAAAATCAAGTTGCAGGACACCATCGTCATTCCAGACCATTTTATTTGCTTTTTTAAACCTGGAAAATAAAGCCAGGCTGATATCAGGAATATTGGTACCCGATTCAGACTCCTGCCAGATCAGTGGCTGACGTGCAGTCACCGTGGTCTTTACTGTTGGTAATCGTTCATAGGGGAAGTTGTTATCCAGGGCATAAACTGAAATCGATTCCATGGAAGGTAAAAACACCTCGGCAAGTGTCTTCACCGCAATATGAGTATCCGTTGTTTCAGTTTGCAATTTACCCGTCGAATAATAATCGGATTTGCTGGTCGCTTTAATGGCAAGCTGAATATTGTGCCTGCTCAATAATTGAGCAAGATGACTGAGACTGGACTGGCTAGACGCCCATTGACTTCCAACCTCTGTAGCCTCTTTGTTGTCAGTCTCGACAATTTGGTAATCCAGTGAAGGCAATTGATCTAGAAACAGACCGACACCTGCAGCTTTAGACTTACCTAATTTACTAACTAACCAGCTCAGCTGATTGATCTCATCCGGGTTAGTCATTAGTGTTTCCGGCAGCCTAATCAGGGTGATATGGTCGACAGGAACAGGTTCAGGCAGCAGAAAGCTGGCCACCCGGAACATCTGACTGTCCGACCATTCCACCCAGCTATAGCGCATGCCTAGCATGGCCCAAATAAGCCCTGCTAATAAAACTAAACCGGTAAGGGATTTAAAACTGATATGACCTGCTCTGGAAATGACCGTACCCTGATAAATTCTAATGAAATATGAATGTATTTTAGCTGTTATTTTGTTAAATGGGGTAAGACACTGATAATTCCCACAAATTTGTATAATTTCTAATCAAAACTATACTAGTCATACTTAAAACCATATTTAATAAAAGGGATAAAGCCCGGATCAGCACTATTGATATAACAGTTATTTAAAGCACAAATTGAAAATCCGTCGATATAAACATTAACGTTTTAAAAGGAGGTAAGGATAAATGAGTGAACGTATTTACCTGATTATTGCTGGCCTGGCCTTACTGATAATTTTATATCTGGATATGGACAACCTAATCTATGGTTATATTGGTATATTATTTTTCGAAGGCATAACCAACTGGCGCATTCCAAAAGTGGTCAGTAAAATACGCTACAGAAATGCCTGCCTTATACCGCAATATATAAATCAGAATTACAAAATCAATATTGAAGCCGAGCAGGCATTAAGGCTTATTCTTGCCAGTATGCTAATCATTAGCTATATAGCGATCCCCAATCAGGCCTGGTTCTTACCCTGGTTTCTAGGTGTAATGCTAACATTTGCAGGCATTTCCAGATTCTGTCCTATGGTAATGACATTAAAATGGATAGGACTTAAATGAAAGAAGATTTATCCAATACCTGGAAAATTAGTATCGCCGTAAAAATCGCAGCACCTATCTTATGGTTAATTATCATTTCCAGTGTTCTATTTTCAGCTATTGTTCAGCAGGATGTTGAAAGAAACCTTGCCTCCAGCATCAATCACAATGCTGAAGTACTGTCTCATGAAGTAGAAGAAATTATTAATTTTAGTGAATTAACTGAAGATCATATAAATACAACTCGAAGCCATATTGAATTATTACTCAATAAATTTAACTTTAGTTATATTGAATTTTATCTTGCCGATAAACTTGTTCTAATAGGCAAGAAAGCCACAAATCATGACCATATAACCCTGGATATTGCATCAAAAAAAGAAAAAATTGATCTCAAAATATACCACCAACCCATAGCTGATCAAATTGCTGACGAACGTAAAAAAACATTATTTACAGTAGGTCCGATTTTTATAGCATTTGGACTTGTACTTGCATGGCTTATCCGATTTGTAGTTATCAAACCCCTTCTGGAACTGGTTGATGCTACCCAAAAGATTTCCGATGGTAACATGGAATTACGTATCCATAGCCATCGCGAAGATGAATTTGGCTCACTCGCCAAATTCTTTAACCAGATGATGGATCACCTGAATGAAAACCAGCATAAACTTTTAATCACTGCTGAAGAGGCGCAACAGGCTAATCGAGCTAAAAGTACTTTTCTTGCTAATATGAGCCATGAGCTACGCACCCCTCTGAATGCAATTATTGGATACTCTGAACTGCTACTTGAGGAAGCAAAGAAAGTTGCTGATCAACAACGAATTAATGATTTAAATAACATTCATATATCCGGTACACATTTATTATCACTGATTAATGATGTACTGGATATATCAAGAATTGAAGCCGGTAAGATGGAAATCTACCTGGAAGAAGAAACCATTGGTGTTTTAATAAATAATGTTATCTTTACCTGCAAATCTCTGATTGATAAAAACCATAATACACTGACCATCAATATGCCGGGCATATCGGATATCGTAATGACATCCGATATTACAAAAGTCCGCCAGATTTTAATTAATTTAATTAGTAATGCCTGTAAATTCACTACTAATGGCCAGATCATACTTGATGTTAATGTAGAAAATGAACAGGTAAATTTCATTATTACTGACACAGGAATCGGCATCAACGACGACCAGATAGAAAAAATATTTCATCCATTTCAACAGGCAGACTCATCCACAACTCGTAAATTTGGTGGTAGCGGATTAGGCCTGTCCATCAGTCGACATTATGCCGAAATGATGAATGGTGAACTTAATATTGATAATAAAAACACCCATGGCTCAAAATTTATTTTGAGACTCCCACTCACCATAACTGGAACCTCAAGTAAATAAAAAACAATCGATGGAATTATTTTATGCTCACAATATTAGTTGTAGAAGATAATGCCTTAAATCGTGACATGCTATCGCGCCGATTACAAATGGAAGGCTACAAAGTAGAGACTGCTATTAATGGTCTGCAGGCCATTGAAACAGCAAGGACCCTGCTTCCGGATTTAATATTAATGGATCTGGATCTGCCTGTTATAAATGGCTGGGAAGCAACAAAAACATTAAAAGCTGATACTGTTACCCTGGATATTCCAGTCATCGCGCTTACCGCCCATGCATTCAATGAAGACAGAAAACAGGCCATCGAAGCCGGATGTGATGACTATGACACCAAGCCCGTCGATTTCCCACGCTTACAGGAAAAAATGCAGGCTTTACTAGAGGGTGAAAAATTGAGGGCAATCACTCGCTGACATAATTGTATTGTGTCACGTGATCTTTAACTATGCCCTTCTTGAGGACTTTAAAAACATCTTTATCAAAAACAATCTTACAAGGCGCCGAGAAGCCACAATCGAACATAATTTCACCGTCTATCCTGCGAAAAACATCGATATGGGCAATAATTTTTTCATCCAGAACACCAAACGTGTCCTTAATATAAGCACTGCCTGCAGACTGCTTATTAACAACCTGAAACACCTCACGGATAGCCTCTGGTGTCACTGTCTTTGAGTAGGGATAAGGAATATAAAGCCGTATAAACCGGTTATCGCGATAGAACTTTACATAATGACTTTTACCGCTCATTTCGGCCATATCACCATCATTTTGCTCACGGCTAAAATAACCGGAATAAATCACCACATCGACATCTTCCTGTGCGGATGAAATATCCGAGAATACAATAGCTGACAGCATTAAAAACATGGTTATAAAAAGACCGCGATTCTTCATTAGCATAAACCCTGACTCAGTTAAGATTGGTTATTGATCCACCATACAGCCGTAAGATTAGAACATGCGCTTTATCTTGGTGCAAGGCATAGCCTATGGTATATTTTCATGCTGTAACCTGTAAATATGATCAGGTTCCGGCAGTTATATGCCATAGTCTGTTAATTTAACCGGATATTAATTTAAACCCCCATACACCTGATTGACTTATGATAAAAAACGTTAAAAAATTCGTTGGCATCTGTCTATTTTTACTATTTACAGGCCTGTTTGCTCAGCTGAATGCTCAAGACCTTGAGCAAAACACAACCACAGCAGCCAGTAGCAACCAACAGATATTTACCCAGGCACAAACATCAGTTTCAGGTAATCAATCTATCACAGCTAAATCACCAGAAGCCAAAAGAGAGCTGTCGATGTTTTTTAAAATCGGCATAGCACTCAACATCATCATGTTAACCGCCTACATAACCTGGGCCGTTCGACAATGGCGCCAATCAAATAATAAAAAAGACCAATGAGTAAAATTCAAACAAGAATAATCATTGCATTATTTGCATTTATCATTGCTCTCGCCTCAATGGTTTTCGTCAAACAACCTGCGCAGCCATTACCTGCTGAACTAATTGCCGTGGTTCGGCCCAAAGCAGTAACCTTAAAAGAATTTTCACTGACCAACCAGCATAACCAGACTTTCACTCTCGAACAGTTAAGAAATCGTCAGTCACTGATATTTTTTGGTTACACATCATGTCCAGATATATGCCCGACCACATTATCGACATTAAATATTCTGTTTAAGTTACTTGAGAAAAAAAAGGCCAGCGGGAATTTACAGGTGGTATTTATTTCGGTTGATCCGGAACGGGATAACATTGAAAAACTCAATGCCTATATGAACTACTTTAATGAGGACTTTATCGCAGCCACTGGCAATAAAGATGAAATAGACAAAGTCGCCAAACAATTCAATGCGGCTTATTTCATTGAAAATGACAATGCCGGTGAGAATTATCTGATCAGCCATGCCAGTTCAATTTTCCTGGTTAATCAGGAGACAAAAATTATTGCTTCATTCTCACCACCGCATAATCCGGATATTTTAGCCGAACAGTATTTGAAAATACGCGAGTTTTTTAATTTCAAATAACAGATTTTTTCTAGCCAGCACATAGAAATATATATATTATGCTACTCTTCTCTGTAAATTTTTGTCTAATATAAAGAAGGTCAATGGACATAATCCCCTATCTCCCAACTTTTCAGGCAATTCTGAATCTGATTTCTGCTACCCTGATAGGCTGCGGTTACTTTTTCATTCGTAATAAAAACAAATCAGCACATCGTACCTGCATGACGTCAGCATTAATCGTCTCAAGTTTCTTTCTGGTATCCTATTTTTATTATCACTGGTCAGTTGGCAATGTCCCCTTTGCAGGACAGGGTCTGATACGCCCTGTTTATTTCAGCATTCTATTTAGCCATATTCTGCTGGCACTGAGCATGCTCGCTCTAATTCCAGTAACAGTAATACTGGCTATCAAAGGAAACACCCGCACACATAAACGATTTGCACGTGTGACTTTTCCTATATGGTTTTATGTTTCTGTTACTGGCGTTATAATTTATCTGCTGGTTTTTCACTTTTATCCAGCGCAGTAAATATACTGACTAATTCCAGGTTTATTGATATAAAATATTGCTTTTTCCGGCGATCTATTGAAATATCAGGTTTAATTTAATCGTTATCAAATATTTTTTAAATCAGCATTTAAGGCCCTAACAATGGAAATGATTTATTTTACAGTAGCAGCAGTTGTCCTCTATGGCGTATCCGACTGGATTCTCAACCAGATTGAAATCCGGCATGGTGCACGACTGGAAAATCGATCACTGATATTTTTTGTTATTATTGGCACACTATCAGTTATTTCATTTTATGTTATTCAAAATCTTTACATAAAATCTGATACCACCGTTACACCAGAAAACACTCAAATTGAGCAGGTCGTACAGCCTGTAATCCCGCAGCAATAATAATTAAATGACTGCTAAGAAGACTTACGAGCAGATGGCCAGATAGACTGAAACACAATAATAAGAAACAGAATACCGCCAACGATAGCAATCATGCCACCCAGCCCCATCAATCCCATACCGGCAATTTTTTCAATACCATCTAATTGCTGAGCAACACCTGCCGTTTTTCTCTGCACGCCATATCCACCTGACCAGGCCAGTCCCAATACATGCATAAATTGCCCTGATCCATAAATAACAGGTTGCCATTTAACCAGCTTACCCTGTGGTTTTGTAAATCCAAGCCCTGGTAAAAGATGAAACGTAATACCCATAAAGGCGAGCGTAACTGCCACAATAGAACCATGATAATGGGCGGGTATAATGACATTACTACCACTGATCATGTATCCAATGACACCACCCATGGCAAATAATAATATCGAAAACAAAAGCGCATTACCTGCGGCACTTTCTTCCGGCATAGATTTGGCGCCTGCAAATAAACTGTAAATGATCATTACGCCGACAGGTGCTGCTGCCAGCCCACCCCCAAACTTCATGATCAGACTAATTATTTCCAGGTGATCAGCTGAACCAACATCAAATAAAATATACACCAGTGGCGTCATCAGTACTGGCAACAGGCCAATGGCAAATAGCATCAATACTATTCTGGGTGTTATCTGCAAATGGATACCGGAAAAGGTTGCCAGACACAGCCATGCAACCAGCATAAGCTGAACATGAACAAACTGAACTGTGTGTCCTGCCCCCCAGAAAAGCAGTTCATAATAATACTCACCTTCTGCTGTCGCTGGCATTCCATACCAGGATGCCAGCAGTGCCGCTATCGCAACCACAGCGGAAATCAATGCGGTGTATAAACCAAAACGAATGGCCCCTTCCCCACTGATAATCGCCCCCACCGGGTTTGAAAAAAACAGACCTCGCAGGACAAGCACAGCAAAACCCAGACCAAATAAGCCCAGGCCAGCAAAGAAAACAGGATCGCGCAGTACAGGCACATAATTATTCATAAATGGCATACCCGCTCCCAGGAATGGCGCCAGAATAATAATCAACATCCCGGTTGCTGATAAAAATAAAGCCAGCCAGCCGCACTTGAAACAGGCTGCACGACTATTCAATGTCCAGAACATACCCGCATAGGCCAGAAACCAGACCAGAACAGTGAGATCAACATGCACTACCAGTGCTGTATGAAAAAAATCAGTCCAGGGCACTATATCCTGAAAGAATGGTGTTCTTGAAAGGACAATAAGAATGGTAAACAGACCCGCTATCAGTAAAGAACTGATCGCCAGTAATAACCAGGCAATACTCATTCTGCGGTTTTTATTATCTGTGGGCAGTGTCAGAACAAAATTGTCAGCCATCGCATTATAAGAATGCATATCTTCTTTCATAACAGATGGATACTCTGGGGTTAATCAGGCACTAGATTGATTGATACAACTAATAGTATCTAATCTGTCTGCCATATAGAAATACTCGAACCGTTTCAATAATGAAAATTTAAAACACATTAAAACCACCTATCTCTGATTTAAACTCTATAACCAGATGCTGTTCGGGCGCCAGGGTTATTTCCTGTTCAAGCTGATAGATTGGGCCTTCAACTTTAACATCATCGTTCAACCAGACAGTGAGTTTATGTTTTCCCGCCGGTGCTCTGATATTTTCATAAATATCTATACCCTGATCTTTATACAAGCCAAGTGGTGGCGCAGTTTTACTAAAAATCACCTTATCATCTAACTTGAGTTCCATAATAATCGGTGAACGCTCACGGGGACAATCCATGGGTTTACGCATATTAGGTGGCAATTTAAGCAAGTCTTCCTGAGAATATTTTACACAGGCACGTACATGTTTACCGACATGACCGAGGGTAAAAGTAATCATGGCCTGATTTTCGTCAAGATGATGATAGGAAGGATACAATGAAAAATACCCGACCAGCCCCATGAACAGAGCATAATTAAAAATCTGTAATGGATAGCGTATAAATTTTTTCATGACCCACCTTCATTCACGGATTCATGATCAGCATCAAGTTGCTGAAGACTTGCCTGAAAGCGATCAAGTTCTCGACGCAATTCCTTACAATCGGATTCCGCTGCTCTGAAAATATTAATACGGGCACGATTAGCTCGTTTACGTAAAATGGGCTGACGTTCCCCCGCAAGTCGTTCATCAAACCATTTATTACCATGACGGAAATAACAGTCACCGGTACGACAACCGGTAACAAAAACACCATCAGCACCCTTTTTAAGCGCATATTCAATCATCGTGGGTGGAATCATACCGACACAGAAAAAACTAACAACGGCAATACTGGATGATTGCAAACCTGTAAAATTAATGGCGTTATCACAACCAAAGACAATAATTTTATTTTCACCCTGCAGATTATTAATAGCGGACTCAACATTAGTACGAAGACTATTGATTGATGACTGAGGCATATCAATGCCGGTCACCAGTTCCTGCTGACTGTGCCTGAATGGATTGGAAGAATGACATGCACCCACGCAGATCCCACATGCTGCACAGAGTGATTCATTGACTACAACTTCATTTTCCCAGCGTGCACCATCGGTTCGCTTTTGTACCGTGATCGCATCAAATGGACAATCCATGGCACATTGTTCACAACCATTACACTCATCAAGATGTACTTCCGCTGCCTGACCCGTTTTCTTTCTTGGCAACCAGGGCATGATCATAAGAAACCCGGTAATACCCAGCGTCAACATCCAGACCTGTCCTTCCGTCCAGTAATCCATTAATGGATAAATATTAAGATAAAACCAGTCAACATTAAGCACTGCAGGCGCTTTGGTAATGTCCGCAGCTTCATGACTCACTGCAGGCAAGAGCAATGACAGGACAAGCAAGGCAATAAAACTACCGACAGCCAGCCCCCTGGGTGGCACAATAGAAACATCAGACAGTCGTTTAACATGAATCCACAAGGCAAAAAATAAAATTACCGGCTGACCCAGTAAATGCAGAAAGCCCATAAGGGTAAAAAATCGATCATTAATCTGACTTTGTAGAAAATTACGTGACATGGAGGCAGGCATCAATGGCAAAGCATCCATTAACTGTGATGACTGTACCGCAATGTACAGCGCAAGATCATCCCAGACCAGCCAGTAACCGGTGATACCCAGTGTAATAACAAACCAGAGTGTTGGCACACCGGTTACCCAGGAAAACCAGCGAAATCCCCGATAACGATCCAGTGCAAACTCTCTAAACATATGTAACAGAATGGTAATGATAGCCGCATCGGATGCATAACGATGTAAACTTCGCATCACGCCAGCCACATACCATTGATCATGAGTCATGTATTCAACAGACGCATAGGCACCGGTAAGACTGGTATCAAAAAATATAAATAAATACAAACCACTGACAAAGACGACCCAGAAAAAGAAAAAGGTCAGTGTGCCAAGGTTATAAAGCGGGTTCCAGGCATTACCAAATGACAGGTTAAACCAGGTTTCAAGAGCCAGGTAACCTCGTTTCACCGGGTGTATAAATTTCACAATTAATATTCCTCAGAAATGCCTAAATAACTTGATTCTACAAGAACAGTTAGAATGTGCGAAAAGCTTAATACAGCTAACGGTAATTTGTACTTGATGCTTGTCAAACAGCTGAATTACGTCCACTACGACGAAATTCCCGAACAATAAAGCTGGCGGTTAGAAAAAGAATGAGCGCACCAATAAACATCCCTATAAATAAGGAATAATCAAAATGATAGGAATCCGTATTAGGGTCATAGGCGGTACAGAAAAAACGAACCTTATCCAGTAAACTGTCAAGCTTTGTCTGGTCAGGCTTTGGTCTGTCAAGCACCAGTTCTAGCAAAGGGTCGACCAGTAACTGGGTATCAAACACTTCACCATAAACCTGGCGATATATTTCACCATTGGCATCGACAACAGTCGCCTGCACGACATGATCAAATCCATTCGGCGCGGTAAAAAACAGAAAACCCAGTTCTTTACTTAAGGTCGCAATGGTATCAGGCGATGCACTTAACAGATTCCAGTTTTTATCATCTATGCCCTGTTGTCTGGCAAAATACTTCATTGCCAGTGGATTATCATTTTGAGTATCAAAACCAATCACGGCAACATTAAAACTTTCCTCACCAAGGACATCACGCGCTTTATCAACCACTTTGGAAAGATGACGAATTGTCATAGGACATATTTGATAACAACTGGTAAAAATCATACTGATCACCAGCGGCTTACCACGTAAATCCGCCATCGACACTGAAATACCCTGCTCATTAATAAAACGCAGTTCACTAATGGTCTTGCCAATAGCATCCTGACTGGCCTGCAAAGCCGATTTATATTGAAAGGTCTGAATATTATTTTTGGGGTCAGTTTTAACCGTGTTATCACCATAAACAGGGACGGTCAAACTGCACAACAGAATAACTAAATAAATTAATTTATACATGAAGGTAATCAGGTATTAATAATAACTGTTAGACAATGAATGCTAACAGTTATTAAACCACCATAACATCAAGTACCGCGAAGAAAAGCAATGCTATCAACTGAACCAGTGAAGCCAGAAAACTGACAATAGCTGTTTTAGGTGTCGGATTACTCGCCAACTGGGCAGCACGGTAGATAAAATAACCACCGCCAGAAACAGCACCAATTAGATAAAGCCAGCCCAGACCATAAAAGAATGGCAGCACAGACACACTGACTAACAGAATAGCATTCCAGAGAACTGCTTTAGCTGCCGCTTTATCACCTTTCACAACTGGCAACATAGGCACACCTGCCGCGGCATAATCCGCATGCTTGGCAATCGCCAGACTCCAGAAGTGTGGCGGTGTCCAGAGAAACAACACCATCGCCAGAATGATTGGAATAGGTCCCAGACCGGGGTCGACCACTGCCGCGCCTGCCAGTACTGCAAAACTACCCGAAGCACCACCAATCACAATATTCAGCCAGGTGCGACGTTTTAACCAGACGGTATAAACGATGGCATAAAAAAACGCACCCAGAAAAATAAACAAAGCAGCCTGACCATTCAATGTGTAAGCAGCCGTTCCCACACCAACAATCAGCAGCAGATTGATAGCAATTAACCATAAAGGATTGTCACCGGAAAACTCACCGGTCACAAAAGGACGTGATTTTGTTCGCTCCATGAGGTGATCAACATCACGCTCATAATATTGATTAAAAGCACCTGCACTACCTGAAGCCATGAGTACAGTTAAAGCCAGTACAATAACTTGCCATACAGGCACTGACTGCCCAGGCGTCACCATCAGAGCAACAACCGCTGTAATGCTCATAATAATGCCGATGCGAAGTTTGAACAGATTGATAAGCTGTTTAACCATTATTAGCCTTACTAATTTTGTTATTTACATTAGCAGGTGATTTCTCACCCTGTTCCTTCATACTGAATCGTTGATTCAGATCTGCAACTATAAAGCATCAGGTCAAATAAAAACGAACGGTTTTTACGCCGTTCGTTTTTATTGAGCTGTATTAGCCAAGTGGCCAAACTGACGCCAGGTACTTCCAGTTAATGAAGTAGTACACAACAAAGGTTACCAGCAACAATAAAGCCAGACCAAACGTGCCGGGTGCTTCAAATGTCTTGGTATCATGATGCTGTGCAGGTGGTGCCATAGGCACAACTTCTGGTTTGCTGACATTGTAAACATCTGCTGCCAGAGGTTTACCAGTAAAGCACTCCAGGAAGCCCGCAGACTTCTCGATCTTTTCACCGAATAACAATGAACCAACAGTCACTAACAGGTAAGCACCGCCACCGATAATACCGAGAACACCACCAATAGCACCTATTGCCATCAGCGTGTAGGCCATACCGGGATATTCAAAGGTTAACAGTGCGCCGGTAAAGTCCATATCCCAGTGACGACGGGAAACACCCAGTGTACCTGCACCCAGCATAAACAGAACCAGAATGGTCATGCCGCCGCCAAACAGGTATGGCTGAATCTTGGCCAGACCTGGCATAAACACTTTTCGACGGAACAGTGCAGGAATCAGCAAATAGGTCAGTGACATGAATGCCAGAGTCGTGCCTGTTACCACCGTTGCATGGAAATGCGCAGGTACATAAATAGTGTTATGGATGATCAGGTTAATCTGCTCAGTACCCATTACAACACCGGTAATACCGCCGATGAAGCCGAAGGTCACCAGAGAAATGAACATACCGGAGAACACGGGGTTACCCCAGGGTGCTTTACGCAGCCATTCATACAGACCTTTTGTATAACCTTTCTGACGCTGAGCCACTTCGATTG
>Ga0224496_10000231_pt1 | contig 40762 bp, 35 predicted proteins | sample SF_Jul11_sed_USG_2_FD_168127 | JGI IMG/M metagenome (GOLD analysis project Ga0224496, IMG submission 168127) | Sediment microbial communities from San Francisco Bay, California, United States - SF_Jul11_sed_USGS_8_1 | ecosystem: Environmental > Aquatic > Marine > Sediment | place: USA...
CGGACGCACTATGCCGGTGGTACCCAGTATGGACAGCCCCCCCTCCACACCCAGCCGGGGGTTGAAGGTTTTTGGCGCCAGTTCCCGTCCACCGGGGATGGAGACCCGCACCAGGATTGGTTTGTCCGTCACATCCCTCAGGGCCATGGCTATCATTTTTCGCGGGCCGGGATTTATGGCCGGTTCTCCCGGAGGCATGGAAAGCCCCCTGCGGGTGACCGTGCCCACTCCCTCCCCCGCCTCGAACCTGATGTCGCCATCATCCATCCAGCTTACTTCCGCCACGATCCTGGCGCCGTGAGTAATGTCCGGATCGTCTCCGGCGTTCTTCACCACCGCCGCCGTGGCGCCAGTTCGGGTCAATGCCGTATCCACAATTTCCATTTCCGCCGACTCGCCGTTGGCCAGGACAATCTCCACCCGGTTCGGCGCCTGCTGACCCATAAGAATCATCGCCGCCGCCTTGGCAGCCGCCGATGCGCAAGCGCCGGTGGTGTAGCCTGTCCTGAGGGTTTGCGGGGAGTTTGTCATATAAGAGAAGCCCTATTTCCAAAAAAGGTTCTCTCAAATAACTCTCTCAACAATCCATCAGGTCCGCTCATCATCCGGCTCCTTGATAAGCGATTTCACCAGCGCCGACTCAGGAATATGCTCCAGCATTCTTTTTCGCGCCTCACCGATGGTCAGCGGCAGACCGTTGATCGGCACTCCATCGTAATGCTTGAGCTGGTGCAGCAGGGCGGAGACGTATGGCAAGCGCAGGCCCGCGCTCTTTAGCATCTCCTGGTCGCGAAATATTTCCTCCGCTGTTCCGTTCATAATGGCGCGACCGTTTTTAAGGACGAATATGCGGTCCGCGAAAAGGGGCAACAGGTCGATGGAATGGGTGGCCAGCACCACTGTCACACCGGATTCCCTGTTCAGATCGCTCAAGAGGCGCGTCATCCCCTCCTCCCCCATCGGATCCAGGCCTGCGGTCGGCTCGTCCAGGATCAAAATCTTGGGCCCCATGGCCAAGGTCCCGGCCAGCGCCACTCTTTTTTTCTCACCATAGCTAAGATGGTGGACAGCCTTGCCCGCCAGGTGTCCGGCGCACACCTTAAAAAGAGCCTCTTCCACCCTGGCCTTCACTTCCGCTTCCGGCAAATCCATGTTCCTGGGACCAAAGGCCACATCCTCGGCCACGGTGGGGGCGAACAACTGGTCGTCGGGATTCTGAAACACCATACCCACCTTGCCATACAACCGGGCGGAGCTCATCGACCTGATATCCCCCCCTTCCACCAGCACTTGACCCGTCTGCGGCTTGATAAGCCCCACCAGGGCCTTTAGCAGAGTGGTTTTCCCGGAGCCGTTGGAGGCCAGCAGGGCTGTGAACTTGCCATCCTGGGCGATGAAATCCACATCCAGCAACGCCTTGGTCCCCTCCTGATATGTAAAGCTGATTCCCCTTGTTTCCAGGGCGGCGCGAGAGTTTTGTTGTGTCATATCGCCTCAAGGATGATAAAGAGGGCGCCCAGCGCCACAAGAGAACCGGCAGTTTTCATAATCCCGGCGGCGCCCAGCGGCGGCGGTGGATCGTATGGTATCTCCCCGGAGTACCCGCGGACCAACATTGCCTCTTCCACTCTTTCCGCCTTTTCCATGGCGCCCAGCGCGACTGCGCCAGCCAGTGTCCCGGCGGAGGCGAGGGACCGCCCCGCGCTGGAGTATCCTAGCCTCGTTCTCTGGGCCGAACCGATCTCGGCGGCTTTTTCAAATATATCGAAGGTGAAGCGGTACACAAGCATCGCCACTTCCACCCATCCTTTCGGCGCCCCCATCCACCGGAGTGAACGGAAGAGATGATGAGCGGGAGTCACGAAGCTGAACAGCTGTAGCACCGCCACCGCCCCCATCACCCTGGCGGAGATCAATGCGCCCTGGCGTAATCCTTCCTCCGTGGCGGCCATGCCTAACCCTGCGAACTTGAAGATCCCGATCACCTCCCCTGGTGTCATGAAAGTCTTTAGAAGTAGTATCAGGAGGGCAGTGCCCGCCGGGGCGGCGAACCTTAACACCACGTGACGCGCCGGGACCGAGGCCATGTAAGCGCCAATAAAGCCTACCGTGAGCATGAGAGCGGGAAATAGGGGGGAGCTGGCGGCAAGGGTCAGTATCACAGCTCCGAGAGCCACGATCACCTTCACCCTGGCGTCTATGAAGGCCAGCCTGCTTTGGCGAATTGTGAATATATCGGAGAAGAGTTCAAACAACATCGCTGTCCCCTTTTGTGGGATTAGGCGCTTGAGACAGGTATCCGTGATAGAAGTAGCCGAGAGCAAAGCCACCAACCAATCCCGCCAGCAGGAACATCAGAAGGGGGAGGTCGCCCATTCCATCGAACATACCCGAGGTGGGGGGCCGGCCCGCGTCTGCGGCGAATTTGCCGACAACGGTTTCATCGATACCGGCCCATTTCTCCGGGGCCTCCAGCGTCGTGGTTGTATAAAGGCTTTTCATGCCACTACTCCCAATCGATCCACATCCGCCACCTCCGGCCGCCGCCGCATGATAAAACGGTAGGCTCCGGCGGTGATGAATCCTTCCAGGACACCCAGCGGTATCTGGGTGGGGGCGAACGCGGCCATGATCGCCAGGAACATGGAAAACCATTCTCCATCGCGCGCCAACGCCAGCGACATGAATAGCGCCGTGCCGGAGTAGGTGGCCCAGTCGGCGATCAATCCGGCGGCGAAAGCGGAGGCCCATGTTCCTGCGCCAAGGCGCTTGCCCATGTGGAAAACGGCGTATCCGGTGAAGCCGCCAATCACTCCCATGGACATTGTGTTGGCGCCCAGGGTGGAGAGCCCCCCATGGGCCAGGAAGAGCGCCTGGAGCGTCAAAGCCACACTTGCAATGAGCGCCGTGATGGTGGGTCCCATCAATATCGCCGCCAGCCCCACACCACAAGGATGGGCCGTGGCGCCAACCACAGGGACAGGAATGGGCATGCAGGATATGACGAACACCGCGGCTCCCGTCAGCCCTATGAGCGGCTTTACATGGATCGATCTGGCGCTGCGGATCCGAAGGTTTCGCAGCCCCAGGAACACGAAGGGCGCCGCCACGACAAACCATATCCCCGCCCACGAAGCTGGGAGTATTCCTTCCGTGATATGCATGGCCGCCGCATCTGTTGGCCAGGCGGCCAGGAGAGCGGCGAATAACGCCACTTTCATCCAGAATCTCTTCCGCTTCATTTCAGTCATGGTGATGGCAGTGCCCATGCCCGTGATCCTTGTTGTATTGTTCAGCCTCATCCGGGTCCATGGCCACGAACTCCTTCTCCCCTTTAGGCAGGGGAAATTTTTCGCGAGGGTCCAGCTTCATCTGGCGCACATCGTCCAAATCCCCGCTCTCCGCTATTCTTTTCTTCACCAGGGCCGCCAGGCTCTCGTCATAGCCCAGATGCTTGCCCAGCACCAGCTTCACACCGGGATAGGCCGCCGCTTCCGCCTGCATCATCTCCGGGATGTCCAGCCGCATATGCAGGCCCATGTGCAGGAAGTATGGTATCAGGATGATCTCCCTGGCGCCCAGGTCCACAAGCTTCTTCAACGTCTCCGGGAAAAAGGGCCCCATGCGCGACATGTGGCACACCTCCACCGCCATATACTCCTCCTCCCGCCGCAGGTGATCGGCCACCGCCTCCATCCCCCGGGAGGCGCCCCGCACCCGCGAGCCGTGTCCCATCAGTATCACCGAGAGCCTTTTGCCATTCCCGCTCATTTGTTCACCCCGCATTTTCACCGGCCAGGATCAACAGAGAATGGACCACACTCACCGCCAGGGCGCTGCCTCCTCGCCTACCGTCAAGGGCGATGTATGGAGCGCCCAGGCTCATCAGCTCGCGTTTGCTTTCCACCACATGTATGAAACCCACCGGCATGGCGATCACCAGCGCGGGACGCACGCCATCCTCGGCGATCATCCTGCTTATTTCCATAAGGGCCACCGGCGCGTTGCCGATAACAGCCACGCCGCCATCCAGGATATCTTTTGCCCTCCTGGCGGCATAGAGCGACCGGGGCAATCCCGCCGCCTTTGCCTCTCGCGCCACGTCTGGATCGGCTATATAGCAATGAACATCTTCTTTCGTATATGCGGGATGGACCAGAGCCAGCCGGGCCGCTGATATCCCGGCTCGGATCATGTTGGAGTCTGAATACAGAGGGCATTTGCGCCGTAAGGCGGCGATGCCGGATTCGATGGCGCCCTCGGAAAAGCGGACGTCATCCATCATTCCAAAATCGGCGGTGGTGTGGATCATCCGCCGGGTCACCACCCATTGCTCCGGTGTCATGTTATGCTCGCCGCGCTCTCTGTCGATCGCCTCGAAGCTCATCTCCTCAATGCGCTCCGGGGCTATCGGTTTATCCAGAAACTCGTATATGGAAAGCCGCGCCGCCTCCCTGGTTTCATCGTTCATCCTGCCTTTACCTCCATGATTCTTTCCGCGAATTTATCCGCCGCCCCTGCCGCAGAGGCGAAATGTATATGGGCATAGCTGGCCAGGGTATGGCCATGCTGATATCCTTCCGGCGATTTTTCCCCGTTGCGCGGACGCACAAGCTCGTATACCTGGCTCCACTCCGGTTCGGCCGCCGGGTCCTCCATCAGCTCCGAATAGTGGAACCTGTGGCCCCGCAACCTGTCCCCCTCCGCGCCGAAGAGCGATTGAGAGGTAAGCCTGGCCTCCACATAACCCAACGCCCGGAACCTTCCCAGCATTCTGGTCCATGCGGCCAGTTTTCCCACCAGGGGCCATCTTTTCCCATCTCCATCCTCCACTCCACGGGAGAGGTAGATCAGTCCGCCGCATTCGGCGTATACCGGTCTGCCGGAAGCGCAAAAGTTTTTCGCTTCCTCCAACATTGTTTCGTTCCCCGCCAGTTCCCCGGCGTGCTGCTCCGGATATCCCCCGCCGTAATAAATGGCGTCCAGCCCCTCCGGCAGCTTTATGTCGCTGATGGGTGAGAACCGCACAAGCTCCAGCCCGGCCTTCTCCAGGGCTTTCAGGTTGTCCGGGTAGTAGAAATGAAACGCCTCATCCCATGCAACGCCCAGCCTGGCGCAAACCTGGATGGACGTATTCTCCGCCGATATCGGCTCCGAGTATGTCGGCTCGGCCATTAGGGGAGCTTGCCGAGCCATGGTCATCACCGCTTCCAGATCCACTGCCTTTTCCACGGTGTCCGCCAACATCTCCAGCTTCTCTTCCACATCCTCCCTTTGCGAGGCGGTCACCAACCCAAGGTGGCGGCTTTTCAGCTCCGGAAAGGAGCCCCGGACGATTCCACCCAGCAGTGGTGGGGCGCCAGGCGCCTCCAGGGCGGCCTTTAACAAGTTGGCATGGCTGGCAGAGCCCACCTTGTTTGCAATTACTCCGGCCACTTTCACATCATTGTGGAATCTGGCATACCCCTGCGCCATGGCGGCCAGACTACCGGCCATGCCTCCCGCGTCCACCACCAATATGACGGGAGCCTTCAGGATGGCGGCCACCTGGGCGGTGCTCCCCTCCAGGGAGCCTGGGGACATGCCATCGAACATCCCCATCACCCCCTCCACCACGGCCACTTGGGCTCCGGTGGCGGCCTGGATAAACAAGGACTCTACATAGTCCTGGCCCATCATCCATCCATCCAGGTTGTGGCATTGTCGTTTGGCGGCAAGGCGCAGATACGTGGGGTCCAGAAAATCGGGCCCCACCTTGAAGGGGGCGACATTGAGCCCCTTTCGCACGAGAGCCCGGATCAGGCCAAGGGAAAATGAAGTTTTGCCGACGCCGCTTTGGGTCCCTGCTATCACAATTCTGGGTATGTTCAGCATGGTTCTGGTCGGAGCAAGGGATGCGGAAACAATGGCGAATGAGCCAAGGGGATGGGAGAGGGAGCGCAAAGCCCAACGGGATGGCGGTGATTGAAAAACCGACCCATCATGATCCCAGCTCCAGCAAAAAAGCTTAACGCTGGAATGCCGATTTCCATTCCTGCAGGCGAGGGTATATGTCCACGAAAAACCCTCTCCGTCAATCAACCACAGGCGAGTCTTCTGGCTTCGGGTTCCTCCTACTTGCCGGCCTTCCCGCCCTCGTACAAAGGCAGTGGCATATTCGGCTTTCGTCCCCCGTCACAGCGGCGGGTCCGCGACGGATTTCAACCGTCTTCCTCAATCAGGCCCCATCCGGGGCCACCTGTGGATTCGATTCAGATTATAATCCTTGGCAATAAGGTGTCAACATATATTTTAGTTTTACACCGCGAATTCCGCCACTCCCCCACACCTGACGGCAGCATATTTTATTTCTTGCCTTTCACCTTAAATTGTAATACTTTTTGTTTACTAACCGTATAACAGGAGGGATACATGTCACAGACCTTCAAGGACAGGCTGAAGCTGTTGATCCAGGATGACAAACCATATGCCTGGGCGAGAAAGGTGGGCATAGAAAAGGGATTGTTCCAGTATTACTGGCAAAAAGAAAAAATCCCCACATACCTGAACCTGATCAAAATACAGAAATACACCGGATGTTCCCTGGACTGGCTTTTGACCGGCAAGATAGCGCATTTCGGAAAAATACGCGACCTGCAGATGGTGAAGGAACCCAATCCGCTCAACGACAGAATCAACCAGCAAAGAGTGAGAGCGATTGAGCTAGTGGACAAGATATACCTTACGCGCAACACCAGCGATATAAAAATATTAGAGCTGTTTCTGGAGAAGCTGCTGACCCCCCTGGCCAAGGGGCGCAAACCGGGAAGCTGACCATTGCGGCGCTCCCGGGCGGATTTTAACCACCCAGCGCCGTGGATCCGGGAAGCGCTCCTTTCAGCCCCATGAGGCCTTAGAAGATAGCTTCCAGGCCGAACGCGCCCAGAGGGGGGATACCGCCCACTTCTTCCCTTTCCGTATAGTCCTCGTTGTACATATAGCCGGAAATGTTATTTCTGGCGTATAGGTTTTGGACCTCGAAAAATATCGACAACTTCCAATTATTGTATCTTATGGTCCTGTCGGCCCTGATATCGAGCTGGTGAGAATCGGGCAGACGCTCAGAACCTATCTCGCCATAAACTGGACGCACCCTTCCCGTCTCGTCCGTGAACTTATCCACCACAGGGGTATACGGCCGGCCACTGTTGAAATGCCACCTGCCGGATAGTGTCCATTTCCCCATCTGGTAGGACGTCAACAGGTTAATGGTCAGCGGTTGGTCCCTAGAATAGTTGAATACCTCCCCGGTCAGCTCGTTCTTCCGGTCCGAATGGCTGTAGGTTACCGCCAGCCACCCATGCAAGCTGGTTTCGACCGAGGCGTTCCTGCGCAACAAAACCTCAAAACCATACGCAGCGCCGGATCCGCCGTTTGCATAGTTTGATTCCTCATGGGGCACTATCAGGTCCTGGAAAGTTTTATGATACAGTTCCACTTGTGTGTCCCAGGCGCCCTGATACAGCTTCTTTTTAACGCCAACGGTGATGTGCTCCGATTTCTCGAACTTCAGATTGCGATTGCCGAAAACGTCCACCACGAACTGGCCTGGAGGAAACTGTACATACTCACCCCAACCGGCCGTAAGCAGCAGATCGCTGGAGGGTCTTACCTCTATGGAGACTCGGGGCATGGTGTAGGATTCCTTCAGATAACTCTCCTCCATCCACCGCGCACCCAGCACCAGGGTCAGCGGCTCTGCCAGGCGCCAGCGGTCCTTGACGAACGCCGCCGAGCCCTGGCCAGTAAAGGAGGTTTCCAGCTTCCGGGTCTCCTGGCTGGAGAAGTCCTGATCCGGTTCAAACTCGTTGGGCGCCCATGCTTTTCCTTCGAACAGAAGGTTGATAACCGAAGCCTCTTTTTCACCGCCCAGTGTCAGGACATGGTTCTGGCCTGCCTTTATTGACAATATTTCCCTGGCGGTGGTGGTGGTGAAATCGTTGTCGCCAGAGATTGCCTGGCCCACTACCACCGTTTGGGCGGTACTTCGCCGCGACACGGTGAGGACGCTCATCACGTTTTCGGATAAGGCCGTTTCCAGGTTCATCCCCTGCATGTTGGACAACTGATCCATGTCGAAATCACCCACCAGGGCCGGCTCCTGCTTGGCGGCGGGAGATTCATCGGTCACCTCGATTATCATTTTGTCCTGCGTGCCATGGGCGAACAGCGAAAACCTGCTTCGGGGGCTTATGCTCCACACATACTTGCCCAGGTAGTCGTAATACCAAGGGAACTGGACCACTTTCACTCCCACGTCCAGCTCCTTGACGAAGGGGCCCACCAGCAGGTCTATATAGCTGCGCCTGCCCGTCACCACCAAGGCATGCCCCTCTGCCAGCGGCCCTTCCAGCAGAAGCTCCGCCTCCAAAAAGCTGACACTAGCCGTCACGTGGAACCGGTCTGTTTTTGGATCGCGCAGGGTTATGTCGATCACACCGCCCATCGCTTCTTTGAACTCTGGGCCTGGAGAGGAGAGGTACAGATTGAAATCATCCACCAGACCGGCGTGAAACACGCTGACGAATCCATAGTGGAAGAGGTTGTTGGTCTGCATGTTATCCACATAGAAGACATTGTCGTCCGGATCCGAGCCCCTGATGGCCGGGTATGCCATAAAGCCGGAACCGGTGGACAACCCAGGAAGGTTCGAGATCCCCCGCAACGGATCGCCCATGGAACCTGGCATCTTTTTCATCTCATAGCCGGAGACCACCCTTTTGCCCACCTGGTCCTGATTCTTCTCCGCCGTCACCACGATCTCGGAGAACCTTTCCACCGGCGGCAGGTACAGCCTGCCAGTGACTTGGGGCTCCTCGCTGGTCACAATCGCCTTCAAGGGCTCCCCCTCGGCAAACCCTACCATGGAGGCGGAGACCATGTATTCTCCCTCCTCGGGCAGGGCAAGCTCGAAATCACCGGTGGCATTGGTGACAGTAATATCAATATCGTCCCTGCCCATAACGTAAACCGTGGCGCCGCCCAACGGGATGCGCTCCCCCATGACCATAACCTTGCCACGCGCGGAGTACACGCCCTGGGCCTGGCATACTTCTGGATGAGAGGTAATGGCCATAACAAGAGCGCCGAATATGAATAATGAGTTTACTGCGCAGTTTTTGAAAACGAACATTTACCACTCCTATCTCAGTTTGAACAGAAAAGGGATCTGCACCCGAACGGCCACCGGCCGCTGTCCCATATATCCTGGCGCGAAAATTGATTCGTTCAGGGCGTTCTTCACAGCCTCATCGAAAGCCTCCCCCCCGCTTTCCACGATGCGGATGGAATTTATTTTGCCCTCGGTATCAAGAAACAACTCCACCACCACTCTGGCCTCTCTCCCGGTAAAGCGCTCCTTTTCCGGATACACGGGCTCCTCCTTGCGCACAAACGCCGGCAGCCTGGTGAGCTTGTGACCGGGAATATACTCAGGCTCCGGTGGCTGAGATGGCAATGGCGGCGGCTCCGGTTCCGGTTCTTTATCCTCATCAAGCCCGATGGTCTTCGGCTCCGGAAGAGGCTCCAGCAATTTTTCTATATCTGGCAGGGGTGGCTGGTCCAGAACGGGCCTTGGCTCCATTTTTTTCACCAGCGGCGGTTTGGGCTTGGGCGGGAGAGGAGGGGGAGGCTCCGGCGGAGGAGGAGCTTCCAGCACCAGAAGCTTCACGCTCACAAGTTCCGGTGGCGCCGGGACTGAAGCGCGGCTGATGAGATATGCCACCATCAGAAACAGCATTGCATTGAGGGCGACCGCGGCCGTCGACGCGGCCGACCATCGCTGGGATTTCGTCATTTTTCGTATTCGGCCCTGGTGGCGATAGAGACGTTTTTCGCCCCTGCCATGCGGGCCTTGTCCAGGAATAGCACCAGCCGTCCGGAGACAGAAGTTTTGTCTGGCTCCACGATCACGGCGATATCCGGCTTTGTGGATACAGCGGCCGCTATGATTGACTCCGCCTCGTCATAGGACAGCTCCCTCTCCGAATGATATAGTGCGCCATTTTTGTCTATGGCGAACAGGAGATGATGCCGCGGCAGGGCCTTTGCCGTGTCGGCGTCCGGCTTTTCCACCTTCACCCCCACGTTGTCCGGGAATACGGTGGCGACCATGAAGAATATCAACAGCAGGAACACCATGTCGATCAGGGGGGCCATGGCGATCTCCGGCTTCCTTTTCGGCCTCGGCTTATAGAACATGGATTACCCCTTACATACAGTGGAGATCAAGCTGAAGGTATGACCTGGATAAGATGTGTGGAAAAGGTGTCCATCTTCCTGGTTATAAGCTCCGCTTGGTCTGTGAGCATCTGGTGTATATATAAAAGCGGAATAGAGGTGATCAGCCCGGCCTCGGTGGTGAGCAGCGCCTGGGATATACCGTCGGCCAGTATCTTCGGATCTCCCGTGCCGTAGACGGCGATGGCATTGAACGCCACTATCATCCCCACCACAGTCCCCAAAAGCCCCACCATCGGTAAAAGCGAGCCGATGATGGCCACGGCGCCAAGGCGGCGTAATATATAAAGCTCCTCGGTGGAAAAGCGGACCCGCACCTTCTCCAGCATTCCCTCTCGGCCGAGCCTCCGGCTATCCCAGGCCACCCATGCTATGCGCCCCATGGGAAAGGCCTTGTCCATCTTTTCCATGGTCTTGTCGTCAATCTCGGTCACTTCGTAAATCATGGTCAAAAGCTCATCCATCCGGCTTGAGATGGATCGATACTTGAGCCAGCGCTCGAAAACCAATATCCCGCCGTAGATCGACGCGGCCAGGATGACATACTGCACCGGACCACCCTTTTGAAAAAGGTCCCTCAAATGTTCTATAAAGCCTTCCATAGTTTCCGATAATCTCCAAGCATCGTCCGCCAGCGCACACTCATCGAAAGCGAACGCTTGCTCTATATGGCGGTCAGTTTACCATTTCTTTAGATGATGTCTTCTTTGTAGATTTTGTCAACAAACCGCGCGTCATATACCGATTCTTTAAAGCAAATCGTCCTATATACCCTTGGATTCAAGGAAGGGCACGTATCTGCGGTCTGTCTGATTTATATGGTTGGTGAGCCAGTTCACCAGGAATCCCATCAGTTCCATGGTTATGACGCTTTTCCCCGCGTCATGGTTGTTCTTAAATTCACGAACCTGGGCCAGAAGGTCGTTATGTTCGCTCAGATGAAGCTCGTATTCTGAATAGCCGTTTTCCAGCAAGATCCTCTCCTCATCGGAGAAGTGAGTGACGGTGTAGTGCAAAAGCTCGTCCAAAACCTTGGCCACGATTGCCCGGCTGTTTCCCTCCCGCACGCTTTTTTCCAGGTTGTTTATCAGGTCAAACAGCTTCTTATGCTGCTCGTCAATACTCCTGATTCCTATGAAATATTTTCCATCCCACTCAATGGGCATGGCAATCCTCCGCTCCTGGGGCCTGCAACAATACGGCGCCCCTTGCGCCGTCCCGCATTATATTACGGTTCCCGGTGGTATTTCAGTGTTTTTTGGAATAACCACCACTCCTTCCCGGATATAGTACCCGACCCCGTCTTTTTCCATGGCGCCCTCCTTGTTGATAATTTTGGACCCCCGGCCGATCCGAACGTTCTTGTCCAGAATGGCCCTCTTTATCACAACATCGGAACAGACGCCAGGCGTCTTGGAGAAATCCCGCATCCCATATCGCTCCGAAGAATCCGCGCCCATCACTATCGCCTGCTCTATTAACGCGTTCTTCCCGATGGTGGACCTGATGCCGATCACGGAATTCCTTATCTCCGTGCCCTCGTCTATCAAACATCCGTCGCTGATCACGGACTCGGAGACTCGCGCGCCCATGAAACGGGAGGCGGCCAGAAATCTTTGTTTGGTATATATTCTTTCCTGCTCACCACCGAAAAAGTCGAAAACCGGCTCTTTGGCGCCCAACAGTATATTCGCCTCGAAAAACCCGCTAATAGTCCCGATATCCTCCCAATATCCAGAGAACTTGTGGGACACCGCCTTATACTTTCCCAATGAGCCGGGGATAATGTCCTTGCCGAAATCAACCTTGCTTTTATCCGCCAGCGCGTCGAGCAACACTTCGGTCTCGAATACGTATATCCCCATGCTTGCCAGCCAGTTCTTCCCTTCGCCATCCCCGTCCGGGGCATCCGGATCCCCATCCACGCGAAACCTCTCCACCACCTCCGGGTCCTTCGGCTTTTCCACGAAGTCCGTTATGCGCTGCTTTTCATCAGCCTTCATAATCCCGAACCCATCCACTTTGTCCCTGGTCACCGGCAAAACGGAGATGGTGATGTCTGCGTTCTGGGTTAGATGTGTCCGCAAAAGATCCTGGTAATTCATCTTGTACAGCTGGTCGCCGCTGAGGATGACCACCCTCTTGTACCTTTGCGCGTTCATCACTCCCAGGCATTTGCGCACCGCGTCCGCCGTCCCCTGGAACCAGTCCTCCATCCCGGTGTCGGTCTGAGAAGCGGCCAGCACACTGACAAATCCGCTGGAGAAGACGTCCATGTTATAGGCCCTGGCGATATGCTGGTTCAGCGACGCGCTCTGGAACTGGGAGACAATGTATATGTTGCGAAGGCCGCTGTTTATACAGTTGCTGATGGGGATGTCGATAAGGCGGTACTTGCCCCCCAGAGGCACGGCGGGCTTGCATCTCTCCTTGGTCAGAGGATAAAGCCGCGAACCCCTGCCCCCACCCAGAACGATAGCCAGGTTTCCTGTAATCACCATTCCCCCCATTGCACTATACCTAAACTAAAAGTTTCAGCCTGCTTGCAAGGATATTATACTCCCATACGGCGTCCGTCAGACATTCTGGAGATAAGCCGCGTACGGAGTTCACGTGCCCAACAGTTTGACCAACCTCTCCAAAAAAGAGTCCGCGTCCACGAACCCGACGAACCTTAAGTCAGTTATTTCCCTTCCACCGGAATCGAGAAACACCACGGTGGGCACCCCTTGCACTTCATACTTATTCTTCAGCTCCTTCGCTTCCAGGTTTCCTGTGAGGGTAAGGTCCACCTTCAAAGCGCGCAGCTTGTCGCTCAATTCAACCACCCGTCCATCGGAGAAGGTGTAGCGCTCCAGCTCCTTGCATGGTATACACCAGTCCGCGGTGAAATCCATCACCACCGCTTTCTTGTCCGCCTTCGCCTTTGCCAGCGAGTGGAGGGTGGCGTTTTCCCATTTTATACTGGGACCGGAGGGAGCGCTGGCGGATACCCACACGAACACACCCATGCCGGCCACAGCCAGCCCTACCAATGATTGCGCCGCCACGAACTTTCCGCTGGCGCCGGTCACCCTGGAGAAAAAGCCTAGGTATATCCCCGACGTAACCATGAACACCGCTATGATTGGCGCGTAAGCCGCCTTGGGGATCAGAGGCTGCATAAAATATATTGCCATGCCCAAAAGCACGAAGCCGAATACTTTCTTTACCCACACCATCCACATTCCGGAGCGGGGAAGCATTGATAATCCACCGGAGAACATCGCCAGCGCCACATACGGCGCTCCAAGCCCTGCGGCTAGCGTGAAGAACATTAAAAATCCCAGCGCCGGATCACCCTGCTCCCCGACGAAAGTAAGCAGGCCCAACACAAAGGGACCGATGCAAGGCGCCGCGATTATACCTGCGGTGAGCCCCATCAAAAACGCGCCGATGAACCCTTCCCTGTTCTCTCCCCCAACCTGGTTCAAGAAGTCTGGGATCCGGATATCGTACATGCCGAACATGGAAAGCGACAGCGCCACCATGGCCGCCACCAGGAAAAGGGCCACCACCGGGCTCTGCAGCATCGCCCCGAACAGGCTCCCGGTCAGCGCGGCCACCACTCCCAGCGATGAATACATCGTAGTCATGCCCAGGAAGTAGAAGGCGGCCTTGCCCGCCAGCCGGACCTTGCTCTTCTCCCCTGTCCCGCCAAAGAAAGAGACGGTGATGGGGATTAGCGGGTATACGCATGGGGTCAGGTTTAAGGCCAAGCCCCCGAAAAAGATCAACAGAAGGGTCAAAAACATCCCCTTGCTCCGGATGTATCCACCGATATCCCCCATCCCGAGCCCTGGTTCTGGCGCTCCGCCACCTGCCATGAAACCCGCCGCCAACTTATAGATGTCCTGGTTGATATAATTGACCGCCGTTCCCTGCGGAGCCACTTTTATGGGGATATCCGCCTCCAGAAACGCCGGGGCTATGCACGAGGACTCGTCACATGCCTGGACTTGGAGCCGGGCCATGACATTATAATCGCCCGGCGCTATCCCCACGGGAACCGCGCCAGCCATGCTTATAAAAAACTTACCCTTGAAAGTGGGGAGTGGATCCTTGGAAAAGGAGAATTTCTCCATCACCGGCGCGGGATATCCCGCCCGGCCAAAGGTTATGGAGCTCTTCGAATCCATGGAAAGACGGGTTGCCACCAGCCCTTCCATATCTGGCTTGTCAGACTGGGTGTGCCAGCCATCCTTCACTTCAACCTCGAAAACCATTTGGAACGAGCCACCAGGCGAATAAACGTCCTGCCCCGGCACATACCGGAACTCGACAACGCTGGAGCTGCGCATGATCTGGGCGCCAGAGGACACTGCCATGGCGGCCAGAAGGGCGAAAGTTACTGTCAGGAATCTCTTATTCATACGTCAATGGGGCCATTATAACACTGGTTGGACATAGCGCCGGACACAAACTGTGAAGATAAATTATGGCAAACCTGGAAAGGACATGGTATCTTTTTTTCCACGACACCGGGACGCGCTGCGCCGGGCGGAGGATGATTGTGACGCGCGGCCACCGGGCTGATATAAACAGAAATATTTCACGGGAGAAGCTTATGCCTGAGCATATAAAGAAGTCAATCAGAGAGATACCCAACTTTCCCAAGGAAGGGATACTTTTCTATGATGTCACCACTCTTTTTGCCGATGCGGTGGCCTTCCGCCGGGCCATCGACATGCTGGTGTACCGATACATCGACAAGAAGCCGGATATGTTCGTCGGCGTGGAGGCCAGAGGCTTTCTGATCGCCTCCACCCTGGCATACGCGCTGGGGACCGGCGTGGCCATCATCCGCAAGCCTGGGAAGCTGCCCTATAAGACATACAAGGAATCCTACGAGCTGGAATATGGGACCGACAGCATGGAGATGCACATAGACGCTGTGAAGCCGGGGCAAAATGTGGTGGTGGTGGACGACCTGCTGGCCACCGGCGGCACATTCGAAGCGGCGGCCAAACTGGTGGAGCGAGCCGGGGCCACGGCCCAGGAACTTGCTTGTATCGTGGAGCTAACTTTTCTGCCTGGCCGACAGAAACTTTCTAGATATTCGGTTCATTCCCTGGTAACATACGCCAGCGAGGAAGTGAAGAGCTGATTTTTCCTCGGGCAGGGGTAGCTGATCCTCCAGCCGTGGGTGGTCGATCAGCAGGCCGGCCCCATGCAGGCGGTGTTCGGTTTTTTAGCGTGTATCCCCAGCTCCCGGCTGCCTCTTAAAAGCCTGGTTATCGGCGTTATATTGACACCCATGGTGGCCATCCTTGGCGCGAAGAGCTCCAATGCTCGTATCGTCTCAGGATATGGATGACCTATCCCCACTGCGGAGCCGTTTTTCAGCGCCTTGGCCGTCAGAAGCTCCAGCGCCTTAATGATCTTTCGTACATCTCTATCGTTGTCCAGGAACACATCCCGTTGCGCCGCCGGGACCCCTATACCGCGCGCGGTTTTATAAGCCACAGAGCCGGCAGAGGTTCGCGAGTCGACAAAGAAAAGGCCCCTGGCGCTTATTTCCTCCATTACCGTGGCCATGCTCTCCACCCTCTCTGTCAGTAGCGATCCCATGTGGTTATTAACACCCACAACTCCTGGAATCCACTCAATATCGCCGATAATAAGCTGCTGCAGCTGGGCTGCGTCGTGGGTGGAATATAGGGCGCCAGGGCCGGGGTTGTTCCCCTTGGACTTCGGCTCCATGGGAAGATGCAGCATCACCACTTGCCCCTTCTCCCCGGCTAGCAGGGCCGCCTGGCGGGAATGGGGCTGGTGTGGAAGTATGGCCAGGGCGATAGGCAAACCGATTGCAAGCAGTTGCTCCACAGCTTGCATGTTCTGTCCAATGTCATCGATGATTATCGCCACTTGCGCCGGAGATGAAGAAGACCTGTCAGGCAGCGGCGGAAGGCTGGCCAACATTTTATCCGGGCTGGTCTGCGCCCTTTTGCTGGGCCGCTTTGGGACAGGTACCACTGGCGTCCCAGCCTCCCTGGGCGCTGGTGAGGCCCTATCCACTCGCACGGCGGGCCGTTTTTCCTCCAGATCCACATACGCCTTGGAATGCAGGGGAAGCGGATCGGCCTTTTTATGTACAACTTTATGTACAACAGGCGCTACGACACTTGAGGTCTGGACTACATCGCTTTTCTTGAATGAATAGCCTCCAGCCACAACACCAGCCGCGAATATGACAAGAACAATGGCGACAACCTTTGCGATCCGCGACCGCCTTTTGGTCCACAGCTTCTTCAGGCTGAACACGGATTTTTTCCTGCTTCTCCGTCTTTTCCTTTTCGGGGCTCGGCCCTCAGCCATCGCGCCTCAATTTTTCCAGGTTAATCCAGCCCTACCTACCGCTTTTTGGTTCTTGCGGTGGTCAAGTTCTTTCCCCTGATTGTATTGATCATTTCCCAGCTTTGGAGCACGCCGATGGCGCGTTGGAGCTGATAATCCTTCTCCAGATCCACGGCTGAAGGTTTTGTTGAATCCTCGGCTTTATCCTCACCAGCTTTGGCGGGTTCCTTGCCCTCCTCTTCCTTCTTTACTTCGCTATCGCCGTTGTCGCCGTTTACTTTGGCCTTGACCTTGTCCCTCACCGAAGGACCGCCCTCTTTCTTTACCGACGCCAAATCAGGGGCCCTCTGCTCAATCACGATATCGGGGGCGATACCCACGTTGTGTATCTGCCGGCCCAGCGGCGTGTAATATTTGGCCGTGGTCAGCCGCAGCCCGGAGTTTTCCCTAAGCGGAATGATGGTCTGTACAGAGCCCTTGCCAAAAGTCTGGGTTCCCACCACCAAAGCCCTCTTAAGATCTTGCATCGCTCCGGCCACGATCTCCGAGGCGGAAGCGGAACCCTTGTTCACCAGCACCACCATTGGGTAGTCATTATCGGCGATGTTCCTTTCGGAGGTGAATTCCATATTCTGGTTTGGCATCCGCCCACGAGTATAGACGATCATCTCCCCCTTTTCCAGGAATAGCTCCGACACCGCCACGGCCTGATTGAGCAATCCGCCGGGATCGTTACGCAGGTCCAAGATAAAGCCCTTGAATCCCTCGGCCTTCATGGTATTAATGGCGCTTTCCAGATCGTTGGCGGTGTCCTTGCTAAAGCTTCGCACCTTGGCATAGGCCCATCCATCCGGTAGCATCTGGTATTTCACCGAGGTAACATGGATCACATCTCGCTTGATGGTGAAATCCTTTGGCTGGTCGAATCCCTCCCGGACGATGGTTATCACCACCTCCGTTCCCTTCTTGCCGCGCATTTTCCGCACCGCATCCATCAGGTTCATATCGAAGGTCGACTCCCCGTCCACCCGCACAATCCTGTCTCCAGCCTGAATGCCGGCATCCCAGGCGGGCGTATCCTCGATCGGCGCCACCACGGTTAACAGGTCGTCCTTGATAGTGATTTCTATCCCGATCCCGCCAAACTCACCCTCGGTCTCCACCTGCATCTCCTTGTACATCTCCGGAGTCATGTAGCTCGAATGGGCATCCAGGCTTCTCAACATCCCGTTTATGGCGCCCTCCACCAGTTTTGTCGGCTCCACGGTCTCAACATAATTCTGCTCCACCAACGACAGAATGTTGGCGAAGGTCTCCAGATTGTCATAGGTCTTTACATCCGCCATGACGCTATTGGACCGAGCGACCAGGGCCATTACCACAAGGCCTGCGAAAAACGCAGCCGATAGGGCCGCCAAAGAATACTTTCGAGACATTTGAGATCCTTTAATATTTTATTTTGATGTGTGGGCCACTTCTGTAATCTGCTTACCCGGTCATTACAGTCTTTGCCTGGGTGGCCGCAGGCTCTTTTTTCATTCCGATGGCCTTGCGGGCGGCTTCCACCACCGCCTCGGTGTTCATGCCAAACAGGTTCAACAGTTCCTCCGGGGCGCCGGACGATCCCACCGCAGCCCTCATCCCCACACGAATCACGGGGACAGGCTCTGTCTCCGACACCTCCTCCGCCACCGCGGAGCCAAGCCCACCGATTATGGAATGTTCCTCAGCGGTGACTATGGCGCCAGTTTCCCGCGCCATGGAAACTATCATCTCCACGTCTATCGGCTTTATAGATGACATATTCACCACGGCGGCCGAAACGCCTTCGTTGGAAAGAACCTCGGCGGCCTCCAGCGCCTTGCTGACCATTATGCCGCAAGCGATAATCGCCACATCCGTCCCCTCACGCAATCGAGCGGCCTTGCCGGGAGTGAACTCTACATCCTCCCGCAAAAGCACCGGGAACTTATCCCTGGCGGTGCGGATGTAAAACGGGCCAGAGAGCTGGGCTGCCCTCCGGACCGCCGCAGCGGTCTCGTGGGCATCAGCGGGGACAATCACGGTAATGTTGGGCATGACTCTCATCAGGGCTATATCCTCCAGCGCCTGGTGAGTGGGCCCATCCTCCCCCACGGTGATGCCGCCGTGGGAGGCTACGATCTTTACATTCATTTTTCCCATGCACACAGACTGGCGCACCTGGTCCCACGCCCGCCCGGAGGCGAAGACCGCAAAGGTGGACGCGAAGGGAATTTTCCCCGCCGCCGCCAGCCCCGCCGCCGTGGAGACCATATCCTGCTCCGCCACTCCCATATTGAAAAACCTTTCGGGGAACCTGGCGGCGAATATGGATGTCCTGGTGGAGCCGGATAGATCGGCGTCCAGAACCACTATATTCTCGTTTTCGGCGCCAAGGTCGGCCAGAGCCTGGCCATAGGCGTCGCGCAGTGATTTCATTTTTACTTCAGTCATCCTCTATTTCCTTATGCCGCGTCCAGCTCCGCCATGGCCAAATCCAGTTCTTCCCTGGAGGGAGCTTTCCCATGGAAGGCTACCTTGTTTTCCATGAAGGATACTCCCTTTCCCTTGACGGTATGCGCCCAGATCAGGGATGGCTTTCCCTTTGTCCGGCCCGCCTTATCCACAGCGTCCAGAATCTGGCCGAAATCATGCCCGTCGATTTCGTACACTTCCCAGCCGAAAGCGCGCCATTTGTCCCCGATGGGCTCGATTCCCATGACATCTTTTACCACGCCGTCTATCTGCAGGCCGTTGTTGTCCAGAAAGGCTGTGACATTATCCAGTTTGTAATGAGCGGCGGTCATGGCCGCTTCCCACACCTGGCCCTCCTGGGTTTCCCCGTCACCCATCATGCAGAATACCCTTTCGTCCGACTTGTTCAGTTTCAGGGCCATGGCAATGCCATTTGAGATGGACAACCCCTGGCCCAATGAGCCGGTGCACACCTCCACGCCAGGGGTGGATGGAGAATATGGGTGACCGGAGAGGATGGATTTTACTTTCCGAAGGGTCATCAGATGTTTCTTGTCGAAATATCCGCTCTGTGCCAGAACCGCATACAGGGCTGGCGCGCCATGTCCCTTGCTCAGGATGAACCTGTCTCTGGGGCCGGAGGCTCCGGGCGTCGGTGAATGGCGCATTCTGGAAAAATAGAGAGCTGTAAGCATGTCTATCGCCGAGAGGGATCCGCCAGTGTGGCCGCTCCCCGCGGCGTGGAGCATCCTGAGGATATCTTTCCTTAAATTTCTGGATATTTCCTTGAGCTTGTCGATATCATTCATCATTCGCATTGCTACTTATTTATCAAAGCTATTTTGGATTCACAAAACCTCAAACTGGAAAACCAGGATCAGGGCGGATAGGCTTGACGGGGTTACTTTCCGAAAAAGCATCAGTTCATCCATAATTCAGGCAAAAGCCGCAAGTTCAATTTATCATCAAACCAGCCATTCGCGCAAAGATAAAAATGGAAGCTAAAGGCGACAGTGGGCTTTTCCTGCTACACTTTTCAGAATAACTCCCGGATAACTCCCGGCTGGAAGCTATTATACTTTCACCATCTCGTCTATCTTTTTCAGAGAGCTCAGAAGCCCGGCCAGACGGTCCATGGGCCACATGTTCGGCCCATCGCAGGGGGCGTGGTCTGGATCCGGATGGGACTCCAGGAACAAGGCGGCCACTCCCGCGGCTACAGCCGCCCTGGCCAGCGGCGGTATCATCATCCTGTTTCCACCGCTGGCGTTGCCCAGCCCTCCGGGACGCTGCACCGAGTGACCCGCGTCGAAAACCACCGGCGTTCCCTCCGAGGCCATCTCCACCAGCGAGGTCATATCAACCACCAGCGAGTTGTAGCCGAAAAAGGTTCCTCTCTCGGTCAGGGTAACCATCTCGTTCCCGGTCCGCTTCACCTTTTCCACGGCGTTTTTCATCTCCCAGGGCGCCATGAATTGCCCTTTCTTTATGTTCACCACCTTCCCGGTGGCGCCGGCGGCGGTGAGGATATCCGTCTGGCGGCACAAAAAAGCGGGAATTTGAATAATATCCACCACCTCCCCCACGGCGGCGGCGTCACCTACGATATGGAAATCGGTGAGCACTGGAACTCCCACTTCCCGACGTACTTTCTGGAGGATATTGAGCCCCTTTTCCACGCCCAATCCACGAAAAGAATCGGCGGAGGAGCGGTTCGCCTTGTCATAGGAGGACTTGTATATAAACCCTACACCCACTTTTTTTGTGATTTCCCGCAGGGCCTCGGCGGCTCTTAAGGCATGATCCTCGCTTTCAATAACGCAGGGGCCGCCGATGAATACGAAGGGAAGATCATCTCCGAAGGAGACGGAATTTATCGCCAGCTCAACTTTCATTGGAACATATCCTCCATTAGGCTGTCAGGTCCGGCCATCGGCGCTTCGATGGATTGGCGGCCTCATATTTTTCTTTTATGTCGACAGGGATGTGGCGCCACAGTTTTCGCTGGCGCGGATGCCGCCGATCTTCGCCTGGCCATGTGCAAGACGCAACGCCCTGGTCATATCAGCTGGTTGTTCTCCTTTGCCGCTTTTATAAAGTCAACGAACAAAGGGTGCGGGTTGTGGGGCGAGGATTTGAATTCGGGATGAAACTGCTCGGCCAGGAACCAGGGATGGTCGGCGATCTCTATTATCTCCACCAGCCTGCCGTCCGGTGAAAGCCCCGAGAAGACAAGCCCCGCCTCTTCCAGCTTCATCCTGTAATTATTGTTGAACTCGTATCGGTGGCGGTGGCGTTCATTGATATCTGTCCGGCCATAGGCTCTGTGGGCCAGGGTTCCGGAGCGGATATGGCACTCGTAGGAGCCAAGACGCATCGTAGCGCCCTTATCCTTCTTGCCCCGCTGATCCGGCATCAGGTCTATGGTCGGCTCTGGGCAATCAGGGGCGAACTCGCTGGAGTTGGCGTCTACAATTCCCACCACGTTGCGGGCGAATTCGATGACGGCGCAATGCATCCCCAGGCAGATACCGAAAAAGGGTATCTTTTTTTCCCGCGCCAGCTTTATGGCTGTCACTTTCCCCTCAATGCCTCTTTCGCCAAATCCGCCGGGGACCAACACCCCGTCAGACTCCCGCAATCTTTTTTCCACGTTGTCGACATCCAGGGTCTCGGCGTCCACCCAGTCGAACTCAATACCTACATCGTTGACCAGCCCGCCGTGGATAATGGCTTCGGAGAGGCTTTTATACGCGTCGCTGAGCTGGATGTATTTTCCTATAATGGAGATGCGCACCTTTGGTCTGGAGATTAGTATCCTCTCCACCAAGTCCCGCCATCGGCCCAGGTCGCTCTCCTTTTTCTCCAAAGCCAGAAGCTCCAGGGTGATCTCGTCGAGCCCCTCGTCGAACAATCTTAAGGGCGCTTCGTATATGGTCTTCACATCCACGGCGGAGATGACGTTGCGGGGATGCAGGTTTGTGAATAGGGCGATCTTCTTCTTCACCGCCTCAGTCAGAACCTCCTCCGAGCGGCACACCAGGATGTCCGGCTGGACGCCTATCTCCAGCAGTTCGCGTACGGAATGCTGGGTGGGTTTTGTCTTCAGTTCCTGGGATGCCTTGAGGAATGGCACCAGTGTGACATGGATGAACATGCAGTTCTCCTTGCCCACATCGGACCGGTATTGACGCATAGCCTCTAAGAACGGCAGAGACTCGATGTCGCCCACGGTGCCGCCGATTTCGCATATGGCTATATCGAAGCCCACGCCTACCTGGTCGAAACGGCTTTTTATCTCGTCGGTGATATGTGGGATCACCTGGACGGTGGCCCCCAGATAGTCGCCCCGGCGCTCCTTTGTGATGACGTTGTTGTATATCCAGCCCGTGGTGACGTTGTTCACCTTCCCCATGCGTGTGGAGATGAAGCGCTCGTAATGGCCCAGGTCCAGGTCCGCCTCGGCGCCGTCGTCCGTGACAAACACTTCTCCATGCTGGAATGGGCTCATGGTTCCCGGATCAACATTTATATAGGGATCTAGCTTCATCATTGTCACCTTGAAATCCCTGGCCTCCAATAGGGCGCCCAGGCTGGAGGCGGTGACACCCTTGCCTATCGATGACAGCACCCCGCCGGTGACGAAAACGTATTTGGGCATCTAGTGGTCTTCCTTTGCGATCAGGTTGGCGCGTTCCAGGTCGGCCGGTGAATCCACCCCGATCGAATCTTTGTCGGTCATTACAACCAAAATCTTCTCCCCTGTTTCCAAGACTCTAAGTTGCTCCAGTTTCTCCCTTTTCTCCAGGGGAGTGGGCGCCATTGTGGCATATTCGAGCAGAAATTCCTTCCGAAAAACGTATAGCCCCAGGTGCTTTAAGTGCGATTTGCCTCCCGGGGAACCATCCCTATCGTTGGGAATCGGCGCCTTGGAGAAGTATAGCGCCATTTCATCGAGATCGCGAACCACGAGGGTCACGTTCGGGTCGCATGCGTCCTCATATGTCACCGGGACGCACAGGGTGGACATCTTCACCGTCCCATGCTCCAGCAGCCGCCGCACCGCCAGATCCACAGTGCCTGGATCAATAAAGGGCTCGTCGCCTTGCATGTTCACCACCACATCCGCCTGCCGCCTTCTGGCCACTTCGGCCACCCGATCTGTGCCGCTTTGATGATCCGGCGAAGTCATCTCCGCCTGGCCGCCGAAGGCCCGGACCGCCTCCATCACTTTCTCATCGTCGGTGGCCACCACCACTTCCGTGGCGGTTTCCATCTTCATGGCCTGACGGTACACAAGCTCTATCATCGGTTTGCCGCAGATCAGTTTTAACGGTTTTCCCCTCAGCCGGACGGAGCCGTACCGGGAGGGAATTACCACCAGGACACTGGGGTTGCTCATGGGTTTTTACTCAATCGGAGGATAGTTGTCCCCATCCGGCCAGGATCGATGGGCGCTCCTTCGTAAGGGGAGCAGTCGGATAGGATCATTTCGTTTTCGGATATTCTACATCAAACCGGGTCGCCGGGGGGGATGTTTGGGAAAGATCGCGAAAAAAAAGAGGGACGGCCGGCGTGATGGAAGCCTCAGCTCCACTGGTTGAACGCCGGGGGCTATTAGTATGCGTGCTTGTTGACAAAGCCTTTCCAGATGGTAAGCCAGAGGATTTTCAGATCGAACAACACCGACCAGTTCTCGATATAGTAAAGATCGTATTCGACCCTTTTCTCCAAAGAGGTGTTTCCGCGAAGCCCGTTGACCTGCGCCCAGCCGGTGATGCCGGCTTTCATTTTGTGGCGGAGCATATACTTGGGAATGCTTCTCTTGAAGTCCGCCACGAACACGGGGCGCTCCGGCCTGGGGCCCACCAGGCTCATCTTCCCGGTGAGCACGTTGAAAAGCTGGGGTAGCTCATCCAGGCTGGTCTTGCGTAAAAAGGTTCCCAAAACCGTGCGTCTGTCGTCGCCCGATTTGGCCCACACGGCGCCGGTCTCTTTTTCCGCGTCCACCCGCATTGTGCGGAACTTGTATATGGTGAAAGGTTCTCCTCCAAGGCTCATCCGCACCTGGTTATAAAGAAGCGGCCCCCTGGACTCCAGTTTGATCGCCAAGGCGATGAGCGCCATCACCGGCGACCAAAGAACGATGAACACGGCGGCGAATATGTAGTCGAAAGCGGTTTTCAGCACTTTGTTCCAGCCGTACATGGGGCTTTCGGAGAGGGAGACAATGGGGAAGCCGTCAAAATCCTCCACGCTGGAGTTGAGTCTGATGAACTGGCTGATGTCAGGGGCCAATTTGATGTCCACGGTGGCGTCGCTTAGCCTGGTGAGTGTGTTCTCCAAGCGTTCATACGCTCCGTGCGGCAAAGCGATGAACACCTGATCCACCTTGTATTTTTCTATTATATCATCCACCTCGTCCGCCAGACCGATGACCTTGTGCCCATGGTACATCTGTCCCAGGTCTTTCGGGTCGTCGGCCAGCATCCCCACTACCACCATTCCGGATTCCGGATGGCGCGAAAAAGTCTCCGCCAGGCTCCGGGCCAAGTCCCCCGCTCCCACGATCACCACGTAGCGCAGGTTGTATCCTCTCTTCCGGAAGATGCGCAATGTGGTGCGCACCATGATGTGGGAGACTATCAGCCCGGAGATGGAGAGCATCCAGAACAGGGACATGGCGGCGCGGGAGTATGAGTATTCCCTGTAAAAGAACGCGGCGGCCATGGTCATAGTTATGGCATAGACCGAGGCCTTGAATATTCTGAAGTATTCGTTGAACCGGGAGTCGCTCCTCATCGGGGAGTACATCCCGCCGATATGCATGCAAAGCCCCCAGATAATCACCAGGACCGGGATAAACCATAGATATTCGGTGAACTCGGGGACACCCTTTGGGGTGGGCAGGTCTGTTGAAAAACGTATCCAATACGCCGCCAGCCAGGAGAAGACCACAACGCCGATATCCACAACAAGCATTATGGTCAGGAAAAGCTGGTTATGCTTTTTCAACATATAACACCTGCACGGTTGATCACGCAGATCTCTTCACAATCATCGAAGGTTTTCATACACTAATTCCCATTTCAGACAAAAGACGCCCTTAAACGTGAAAAATCCCCTCGACTGAAAACCCCATGTTCCCGCTTCCCCAAGGAAGCTTTGCTGATATTGACTTAAGGCAATCCCGCCGCATTATCCTTGCCGACAACTTGACAGTGGACCCATTATACACGATACCCTTCTGTATTTTCGAGAATTATTTTTCCTCAGTTCGGCGCCCCGGGGGGGATCACCAAGCCTCCGGACACCATGGTCGGAGCGGAATTCCTGATCAGATCCTAAGTTTTTCCCATGAAGCCCACACGATTTTCCTTTAAGACGGTGGCCTTTCGCGCAGGCAAGGTCATCACCACCATCACGCCGGCGTCTTCTCCTTCCGTCTCCAGCTCCAGATCCCCGCCGTGAGACTGGAAGATGAGCCGGGCCAAAGTGAGCCCCATGCCGATCCCTCCACTTTTGAAAGCGTACTTTCCGGTGGAGTGGGTCTCCGTAGACTCCAGCGAATAAAACGGCTCAAACACCGATTCCTTTTCCTCCTTGGACATGCCGATTCCCTCATCCATGATGTAGATGACGATATTCCCATTTTCCCGGCGCATCCTGATCCTAACCCTCTTTCCATCCGGGGTATATTTTATGGAGTTGGAGATCACCTCACCTATCGCGTACTGTACCATCGCCTGATCGCAGACCACCTGATCCTCGTCCTTTTCAACCTCAATAGACATGGACACTTCAATATTCCGGTTTTCCTCCGCCAGATTCTTCCTGGAAAGCTCCACGCAATAGCTCAGCATCGGCGACAGGGGAGCATCCTTGAATGACATGGTCTTTTTATACAGGGTCAGGTCCGTGAACATCTCTCCGGCGGTGACTATTCTGGAAAAGTCATTTATGGCGGAATCGAGCGCGGCGATGGAGGCCACGAGAGATTCCTGGTCCTGTTTGCCGGTGCGACCCATATTTTCCAGCACCAATCGTGTCAGGCCAAGCTTGGTCAACGGTGTCCGCAGTTCGTGGGAAGTGACGGAGGTGAAATAGTCTCTGGCCTGTTGCAGTCTGGACTCCCTGGTGATATCTCTTTTCACCGCCACATAACCTGTTATTTCGCCCCTTTCGCCCGACACGGGGGAGATGGTGCTCTCCTCCTCATACAAGGTTCCGTCCTTTCTTTTATTGATTAAATGCCCTTTCCAGGTGGCGCCGGATGCCAGGGTGTCCCATAGGTTCTTGTAGTATTCCCGGTCGTGTTTTCCGCTTTTCAGAATCCTGGGATTGGCGCCGATCGCCTCGCTACGGCTGAATCCCGTGGAGAGTTCAAAGGCTCGGTTTACATACTGGATGGCCCCGGAGGGATCGGTGATAACCACCACCTCCTGGGATTGTTCGATGGCCGTGAAAAGGCGGGCTCTCTCCTTTTCGTCCCGGATCCGCTCAGTGATATCTATAAAATTCACCACCGCCCCTACCACCATCCCGTCTTTGGCCAACGGATGGAACCATATCTCTGTGGTAAATGACGATCCATTCTTTCGCCAAAGGACTTCCCGCTTTATATGGGTCGGTTTATTTTGCTGAATCACATAGTTTAAAAGGCATTCAGACTCCGGAAAAGGCGTTCCATCCTCATGGGTGTGGTGGATAACCATGTGGATGTTCTTGCCGACAAGCTCTTCTACGCTGTCATACCCCAGCATCTGGAGACATGCCGGATTGACAAATGTGCAGTTTCCCTCCAAGTCTGTGCCGAAAACCGCTTCCGCCATGTTGTCCAGCAATAGCCGTTGTGTCTCCTCGCTCACCCTCAGCCCATCCTGGGCGTGGATGGTGTCGCGAAACTGTGACTTGAGCCATCTGGAGCCTAGCGCCACCCCCAGCAGCCCAAACAGCCACAGGATGCCGTTGGCTGCAAAGTGGTCATAGTATTCGTGCCATTTGTAATTCTCGTACTGGGTCAAGGGAATGGACACGCTCACGCCTCCGCGCACGTCTCCCACCTCGTAACCCTGATGACCATGGCACTTCAGGCAAGCTTTCTCCACAATATTGGGCCGCATGAAGCGAAGGTGAGGTTCCCCCTTTATCTCGACCACGGCGAATGCCTCATCAACACCCATTTCAAAGGATTCGAGCGCGGCCCTTTCCCAATCGTCAGGCGTGTTGTTTGGATTCAGCAGTTTCAGGCTGGTCAGGTGTCCCGCCACACCATACACTTCCATAAAGTAGTCATTCACCTGACGCATCACATAGGCGGGGTTCATCAATGTGAGTTTGGTTCCGGAGGGGGTGGTGATATCCCTTTCCGGCACGTGAGCCAGGTATGGATTGGGGGGTGTCCTATCGTCCACGGGCACATACACCCCTCCGTGCGTGGCGGTCCAGTAGCGGAACGCCATGTCCTTCTTGAAATTGGCGCGGGCCTCGTTCAACGCCTGGGCTTCCGCGGATTCCTTCACCCGATAGATATCCCAAAACAGAAGGGTCACCACTACAACAGTCCATACCAGCACGACGAACACAAGGTACCTGTTTAGTAAGGACAGAAATCCGCTTTTATCTTCTATATTGGACACACCAAGGCCTTCTGACTCCCGGCAACTCACTTTATCTTGAAATCGCTCTATATGTAATATTGTGCAATATCTCAGACACTCTCTGGGGATTTTTTTTCTTTATGCCTCCAACCATCGAAATTTGATTGATTTTCAGGGCCAAGCCAGCCATCATTGATCCTTCAACATTTCATTTTCAGGAAGTCAAGCCATGTCCATGACAATGACCGAAAAAATCCTTGCCCGCAGCGCTGGGCTGGATTCGGTGAAGCCGGGGCAGATAATCACCAGCAAGGTGGATATCGCGCTGGGGAACGACATAACCGCTCCGATCGCGATCAGGGCTTTTAAAAAAGCTGGCGCCACCGCCGTCTTCGACCCCTCCAGGGTGGTGCTGGTGCCGGATCATTTCGCGCCCAATAAAGACATAGCCTCCGCCCAGCAGGCCGAGATCATGCGAGAGTTCGCCAGTGAAATGGCTGTGGAGAACTATTTTGAGGTGGGGCATATGGGGGTGGAGCACGCATTGCTGCCGGAGCAGGGACTCTGCCTGCCAGGAGATGTGATCATCGGCGCCGACAGCCACACGTGCACCTATGGCGCCTTGGGGGCCTTCTCCACTGGTGTCGGCTCCACAGACCTGGCGGCCACGATGATAACCGGAAAAACATGGCTCAGGGTTCCGGAAACCATGAAGTTCGTTTTCAGCGGAAAAAAGAAAAACAAGTGGATTTCCGGCAAGGATCTGATCCTGTACACCATAGGGAAAATCGGTGTCTCCGGGGCGCTATACAAAGCTATGGAGTTTGCCGGGGCCATGATTGAAGACATCTCCATGGACGACCGGCTATCTATAGCCAACATGGCCGTGGAGGCTGGCGCCAAGAACGGAATCTTCCGGCCGGACCAGAGGACTTTTGACTTTCTGGACACCCAGGCGGTGCCCCCGCAAAGAAGCTACCAACCGGTGGAATCGGACAGGGACGCGGCCTACCACAGCGTCCATGAGTACGATGGGAGCGATATTGACCTCCAGGTGGCTTTCCCCCACCTGCCGGAAAACACAAGGCCGGTGGGCGAGGCCAGGGATATCCGCCTCGATCAGGTGGTGGTGGGCTCTTGCACCAATGGACGTTATGTGGATCTGGAAATCGTGGCAAGCATCCTTAAGGGAAAAAAGGTGGCCAAGGGCTTGCGGATGATCATCATTCCGGCCACTCAAAGGATCTATAAAAAGGCGATGAACAACGGCCTGTTCGATATTTTCATCGACGCTGGCGCCGCTGTTTCCACCCCGACATGTGGCCCTTGCCTGGGAGGCCACATGGGCATCCTGGCCGAGGATGAGCGCTGCCTGGCCACCACCAACAGAAACTTTGTCGGCAGGATGGGCCATCCCAAATCGGAAGTGTATCTGGCCTCCCCAGCCGTGGCCGCCGCGTCCGCGGTTACAGGTGTGATCTCCAGTCCGGAGGATATGTAGCTCCTGGAGCGAGTGCAAAAGCGGACCAACCGCAGGAACAACCCTCCCGGCGAATCGTAGCGGGAATCGTTCAAATGTCTTGCGAGCGGATCCTCTTTGCTCCGACGGATTCCATGTTGTTCCACGCCGCCGCCAAGGAGCCTTCTATGTCTATCCCCCGGCAAGCGTCCTCCACTACATGGACTTCAAATCCCGCAGCCACTCCATCCAGCGCCGAATATTGGACGCAAAAGTCCGTGGCCAGCCCCGTGAGGAATATGACACCCACCCCAAGCTCGCCCAGATATCCGGCCAGCCCGGTAGGAGTCTTGTGGTCATTTTCCATGAACGTTGAATATGAATCTATCCCCTTGTGATGTCCCTTGCGGATAACCATTCGGCACCCGGGGACATCCAGACCCTCGCAGATCATGGCCCCGCGGGTTTGCTGGACACAATGGTCGGGCCACAGGATCTGACGTCCATAGGTCAGCTCCACCGTGTCATATGGAGCTTTCCCCGGGTGGGAAGACGCGAACGAGGCATGACCAGGCGGATGCCAGTCCTGGGTCATGATTATATGGTCAAATTTATGGGCCAGCCGGTTTATAACCGGAACCACTTCAGCGCCCGAGGGTACGGCCAGCGCCCCGCCGGGCAGGAAATCATATTGCACGTCCACGATGATCAAGGCTGCACCCCGTTCTGTTTCGCTCATGGCGGCTCCTTTATTTACACTGGGTTACGGTACTGCCCATGATTATAGTTCCATTCAATCCACCGGCGCCATGGGAACTCCTGGATAGCAGCGTTGGACTCCCGTTTGTTCCAAGCGCCACTTAAACAGGCCAGAGCCATGGAGACCGAAGAGGAATGATTTAATCCATACAATACTTCGAGCCAGTACATACCATTACGGTCCGCCCCTGTTTACCCGGTCCCAAATATTTATGTAAATAATTACATTCTCGCAAGCTGGGACTAATATCGTATAATACCCGGTGAGAAACCTGAAGTGATGTGATTATGAACGATTCTCCGCTTGGATTTTATTCCAATATCAATTCCGACGATACCGATCTGCGGTTATTCGCGGAGAGGATCAATTTGGTCTATTCCCACGCCACCGCTGTCATCTCTTCCTCGCTTTTAGCGGTAGTTATCACGGTTTTCATCTTCTGGGGCGAGGTATCCAATGAAAAAATCGTAATTTGGGCCACCATGGTGGTGATCACCTGCTTTTATGGTTACCTGCAGGTAATACGCTTTTCCAGGGCTCGCTCCTCCAAGGAAACCATGATCCCCTGGAAGATGCGGTTCCTCGCCAACACATTCATCATGGGCGCCTTGTGGGGATGGGCCACGGTTTTCCTTCCTCCGGCAGATTCGAAGATTCACCAGGTTTTCCTGATCCTGATGGCAGGCTGTCTGGCCGCTGGAAGCGTGGCCACCTTTTCGGCAGTCATAGAATCGATCTTCATGTTCTCGCTCCCCGCCCTGGCCCCGGTAGCCGGAGTCTTGATCTCAAGCGGAAACAGCATCGAGTCCTCCATGGGGTGGGTGACCCTGCTCTACATTATGTTCCTGATCAGCGTCTCCCGGCGAATCAACGGCGTAGTCAGCTCCACGCTCAAGCTGCGATACGAGAACATGGACCTGATGAACAACATGCAAAAATCGGTGCTGGAGCTTTCCATGGCAAAGGATTCGCTGATCAAAAGCGAGGATCGCTTCCGTAACCTTGCCGAGGCCTCCTTCGAGGGGGTACTGATCGTAGAAAACGGCTTCATCATAGACTTCAACCTCGCGCTACTCTCAACCACTGGATATACCGCCGAGGAACTGGGCGGGAAAAGACTGTTAGACCTGGTGGTCCCAGACTATCACGCGATGATAAAAAGAAGACTCATTGTGGATCATCCCACCCCGACGGAAATACTGCTCAAGACCAGGAACGGATCGGCCCTGCCGGTGGAGGTACGGGTAAAATCGGCCAACTACAAGGGCGCCGCCATCCGGGTGATCGCCATCCGCGACATAAGGCTACGCAAGAAAACAGAGAAAAACCTGTTGGAAGCCAAAACAAGAGCCGAGGAGGCCACAAGGCTTAAGGACATGTTCGTCTCCCTGGTGGCGCACGACCTTAAATCACCCATTAACTCAATCCTGAGCCTCCTGTGTATGCAAAAAGATGGAGACGAGGCCATGAAGGAAATTGCCCGGCGCCCGGAAACCATCGACAGCGTGCTGGAAAGCGGCGCGCGCATGATGGATATGATTGATGAGCTGTTGAGTTTAAGTCGATTGCATACCGGAAAAATCATCCCATCCCCCCGAGTCATCCATTGCCACGAACTGGCCCGGCTGGCCCTCACCGGCTACGAGCCGACCGCCAAACGCAAGAATATCACCCTCGAAAATAATGTGGGTATCGACAACGTGGTATTCATCGACCCGGACCTCACTGTCCAGGTGATGCGAAACCTGGTGTCCAACGCCCTTAAATTCTGCGGCTCCGGAAATACTATCAGCATCACCGCCCCCCAGGGCAAGGCGCCGGTGCTGATCGTCTCCGATACCGGCCCCGGCATTAGGGAGGACATCCTGGTGGATATCTTCCGGCATGACAAAAAGACCTCCACACCAGGCTCCGATGGCGAGCAAGGAACCGGGCTGGGGCTTCCCTTCAGCAAGGACATCATGGAGGCCATGGAAGGCGCCATTTCCCTGAAGACTTCCAGCGAAGGAACATCGGTCTATCTATACCTCCCGCTTCGCAAGCCGCGCATCCTGCTGGTGGACGACGACCAGGCTATGCTGGACCTTTGCAGAAAAAGACTTGGTAACCTGGACGTGGATATCGTGGAAACATGCGACGGCGCCGACGCCCTGAGAATTATCGGAGCCGAGTCCCTGGACCTTGTGGTTTCCGACATCATGATGCCCGGGGTGGACGGCTTCCAGATACTGGAAACCACCCGCAACAATGTAAAAACATCCGGCCTGCCCGTCATTATCATCACTGGCGAACAGAGCGACGAGATCCGCCAAAAAGCTTTCGCCATGGGCGCAAGCGATTTCTTGCGCAAGCAGGGCTCCGCCAACGAGCTGCTGGCCATGGTGAAAAAGCGGATATACAAGTAACGGCGCCGACCATCCAGGCGATACTTGATTTTATCCATCCCTCTCTTGCCGTATTGATATAATGCCTCATCTAAATTCAGCAAGACGGAGCGACCAGGAAGATGAACAGGAAAACCAAGATCATCTGCACCATAGGCCCGGCCTGTAGCGGCCTGGAGACCCTGAAGGCGATGATGCTGGCCGGTATGGACATTGCCAGGCTTAACTTTTCCCACGGAACCCACGAGAGCCATTACAACACCATCGAAATCTTGCGACAGGCAAGCCTGGAAACCGGCAAGCGTATCGGCATACTGCAGGATCTTTGCGGACCAAAGATACGGCTAGGCAGGCTCGATGGGGAATTCACCCTGGAGTCGGGAGGGCTGGTGGCCCTCACCTATGGAGAATCGTCCGATGACGGCAGCCTTCCGGTGAACTACCCCCACCTGGTGGAGGATCTGGCCCAAGGCGCCAGTATCCTGCTGGCCGACGGCCTGGTGGAACTGATGGTGGAGGAAAAAAGAAGCGGCAGCCTCGTATGCCGCATCTTAAATGGCGGCGTCGTCACATCCCATAAGGGAGTGAACCTACCCCTTAGCAAGCTCCGAATACCAGCCTTTACACAGAAGGATGAAAAGGACCTGATGTTCGGTCTGGAAGTGGGTGTCGACTTTGTGGCCATGTCCTTCGTCAGGGACGAGAAAGACCTGGCGCCGATCCTGGAAATCCTGGCCGACCAGCAGAAAAACAGGCCGATGCTGCTGGCCAAGATAGAAAAACCGCGCGCGGTGGAAAGCCTGGACAACATCCTGGCGGTGGTGGATGGTATCATGGTGGCCAGAGGAGACCTGGGCGTGGAAACACCCTATGAAAAGCTGCCCATGATGCAAAAGAGAATCATCACCGCCACCAGAAAAGCCGCAAAGCCGGTCATCACCGCCACCCAGATGCTCCGATCCATGGTGGACCACCCACGCCCCACCCGCGCCGAAACCACCGACACAGCCAACGCCATCCTGGACGGCACCGACGCGGTCATGCTCTCCGAGGAGACCGCCATGGGCGCCTATCCCGTGGAAGCGGTGCGCGCCCTGAACAAAATCGCACTCGCCACGGAGGGGGAGATCGATTATGAAAAATACATGGATGAGCCGGTTTCCCCCCTATTGGCGCCGATCCCGGCCGAAATAACAAAATCCGCCTGCTCCCTTTCCAACGATCTTGGCGCAAGGTGCATGGTCACCATCACAAGCTTCGGATACACTCCCAGGATGATAGCCCGCCTAAGGCCCCAGGCGCCTGTCCTGGCCATATCAGACGACGAATCGATCCTGCGCCAGCTGCAGCTTACCTGGGGTGTGATCACGGTCCTGGGACCAGAGATCAGCGAACAGGACGGCATGCTGGAGTTCGTGTTCAACACCGTCCGGGACAAGGACTTATGCTCGGAAGGGGACAAGCTGGCATTGGTATACGTCAATCCTTATGACGAACAAGGAAAGGAAAACGTGATCAAGATTATCAACGTCCCAGGCATCCTGGTATGACGGTGGACAGCCCTTTCCACCTAATAATCCCAGCCCCGGTCTGCTACAATATTCCCTTTCGCGGCCATCCCCCTGGGCCCAGGGCCGCCGCGATAACCAATATTTAAATCTTTCATCCCTGGAGGTACATTACACATGGCTGTGGAGCTGGATACCCTGAACGAAATGATCAGGGAAAAGAGCGGGTTTTTGGATGATCTGAAGGCCCAGATAGGCCGCGTGATCGTGGGGCAGAACAAAATGGTGGAAGGAATGCTGATCGCCATCCTCTGCCGCGGCCACGCTTTGCTGGAGGGAGTGCCGGGTCTGGCCAAAACCCTCTCCATCCACACCCTGGCCCAGACCCTGAATCTGGGATTCAGACGCTTGCAGTTCACGCCGGACATGCTCCCCGCGGATATCACCGGCGGCGAGATATACAACGCCAGGGAGGGCGGATTCGAGGTACGCAAGGGCCCCATTTTCGCCAACGTCATCCTGGCCGATGAGATAAACCGCGCTCCAGCCAAGACCCAAAGCGCTCTGCTGGAGGCCATGCAGGAGCGGCAAGTGACCATCGGCGGCCATACTTTCCCCCTGCCGGAGCCTTTTATCACCCTGGCCACCCAAAACCCCATAGAGCAGGAGGGGACATACCCCCTGCCGGAGGCCCAGGTGGACCGCTTCATGCTGAAGCTGAAGATCGATTACCCCACTAGGGAAGAAGAGGTGCAGATAGTAAACAGGATGACCATCGGCGCCCTCCCTTCTGTGAAAGTGGCCGCCACACCGGAGGACCTGACCAGCGCCATGAAAGTGATTGAGCAGATATATATTGATCCGAAGATCATCGAGTATATCGTCAACGTGGTGGACGCAGGACGCAGGCCGGAGAAATACGGCCTCCAGATCGCCCACCTGATCCAGTACGGCGCCTCGCCGCGAGCCTCCATATTCCTGACACAGGCGGCCCGCGCCAAAGCGTTCCTGCAAAGACGCGGTTATGTAACTCCGGATGACGTGAAGGCCGTCGGCATGGATGTGTTGCGCCACAGGGTCATACCCACATACGAGGCTGACGCGGAAAACTTCGCCCCGGAAGATATCATAAAAACCATTTTCGACAACCTGGAAGTGCCATGAACGATTTCGGCGCCCTCCGCCCATAGACGACGCCATGGAATCTGAAGATAAACGCTCCCTGCCGGAAAAGATAAGGGAGATAGAGATCCGGGCCAGGAAAGTGGTCAACAGCCTTTTCTCCGGGGAGTACCATTCCGTGTTCAAGGGAATGGGGCTGATGTACGCCGAAAGCCGCCCCTACCAACCAGGCGACGATGTACGCGCCATGGACTGGAAAGTCACCGCCAGGGCAGGTCAGCCTTTTGTCAAGGTGTTTCATGAGGAGCGGGAGCTGATCCTTATGCTGGTGGTGGACATGTCCGGCTCCGGCCATTTCGGCTCCCAGGGAAAATTCAAGAGCGAAACCGCCGCCGAAATCTGCGCGGCCATGGCCTTTTCCGCCATCCGCAACAACGACAAGGTGGGGCTTATCGCTTTTACCGAACAGACGGAACTGTACATCGCTCCCCGCAAAGGCCGCTCCCACGCGCTCCGGCTGATAAGAGAAATTCTGTTTTTCAAGCCCAATGGGAAAGGCACCAACATCCGGGCGGCGCTGGAGTTCATGAGCCGCGTGGTGACCAAGAAATCGATCGTCTTCCTGGTCTCCGATCTGAAGGACGAAGGGTATGACAAGATTATGGCCACCATGTCCAAAAAGCATGACCTTATCGCCGTTCGGGTGTTCGACCAACGGGAGGTGAGCTTGCCGGACGCAGGCTACGTCACGATGGAAGACGCGGAGACTGGCGAGCGGATGGTGGTGGACACATCCGACCCCGCCATTCGCGAGGGCTTTGCCAAAGCGGCGATAAACGCGAACCTGAGAAAATCCAGGGACCTGGCCGCCATCGGCGTGGACGAAGTGGCCGTGGACGCAGGGGGGTCCTATGTGGAGCCGCTAGCTAAATTCTTCAAGCTGCGGGAAAGAAGGCGAAGGTTCGGATGATGAGGCTTCTCCCGCTCATCGCCATCGCGTTTTCGGCCATGGCCCAGCCTGCCATGGGACAGGCCACCGTTGACATCACCCCGCAAACTTCCCCCATAGCCTCCCCCATCACGGCCCGGCTCTCTATCCGGCTGGCGGCGGGGGAACGTGTGCGGCTTCCAAAAAACCCCCCCTTACCCGATAAAGCGGAACTGCTGGATATGAAGGCCCATCCTTCCGTGCCGCAAAGCGATGGGGGCGCCACACAAGTGGTCGAATATATATTCATGATGTACAAGGTGGGAAAAGCCGAGTTTCCCGCAGTGACCTATGAAATCGTGGGGGAGGAGGAGAAACGCCGAACCTTATCCACTGACCCCGGGTCATTCGAGATCATCACCTCCCTCACCGACCCGAAGACAGCGGATCAACCCATCGAGATTCGCCCACCGGTGGATTTGCCGTTTGACTGGAAGCGATACCTGCTCCCTACCCTGGCGCTGCTGGCCGCCGTCATTATCGGCGCGTTGATGTGGCGCAAGTTTTCCACCAGACGCCGGATTATTGAGGAGCGGCAGGGCCCTCCGCCCGTGCCGCCGCATCTGGAAGCTTTCGATAGCCTGGCAGCTCTAAAGAGTCAGGACATGTTCGCCCGGGGGCATGGCCGCAAATATTTTTTCCTGTTGTCGGATATCATTCGCAAGTATGTGGAGGGGCGATACGGCGCGCCTGCGCTGGAGAGAACCACCGACGAGTTCGAGCGGGAATTCGACCTGCGTTATGAGCGGAAGGAAAAAAGAGACAAGCTTATGGACCTTATGCGGACCTGCGATATGATCAAATTCGCAAATCAGGAAACCTCCCGCGAGGAAGGCGACCGTGCCTTCGACCAGGCATGGGCCTGGGTGGAGGAGACAAAGCCGCGCAAGCCCACTGCGCCGGAGGAAAAGGAGAAATGAGTTTCGAGCACCCCTGGCTTCTGCTGGCGCTGATTGCCCTTCCATTCTGGCTGCGATACCACTGGGTCGCCGCGCCCTCCATGCGGTGGAACGCCCGCTATTCCGACATCCATGTCATCAGGCGCCTCGCCGGGGTAGGGACCCCGATCATGGCCCGGGCGCCCTTCTACTTCAGGTTCGCCGCCGTAGCCTTGCTGATCCTGGCCCTTGCCCGGCCGCAAACCGGCTCTTCAGAAGTGGAGATCATCAGCCAGGGAATCGATATCATCCTGACGCTGGACCTTTCCACCTCCATGAGCGCTTCTGATTTTCAGCCCACCCGGCTGACGGCGGCCAAGAAGGCGCTGAAGGAATTCATATCGGGGCGGAAAAACGACCGTATAGGACTGGTGGTGTTCGCCGCCCGGGGATACACTCAATGCCCGCTCACTCTTGACTATCCCACTCTACTCGAATTTCTGGAGAAATCTGATATCGGAATGCTGGAAGACGGCACCGCCATCGGCATGGCGATCGCCTCGGCGGCCAACAGACTCAAGGATTCCAAGGCTAAGAGCCGCATCGTCATCCTGCTCACCGACGGGATGAACAACGCGGGCTCCATCGACCCGGCCACCGCCGCCAGGATGGCGAAAACCCTGGGGATAAAGGTGTATACCATTGGGGTGGGCAAAGAAGGGATCTTCAACCAGAAAGTGGATGATCCATTGATGGGCCAGCGCACGATAGCCGTGCGCACCACCATAGACGAGTCGCTTCTGCTACGGATCGCCAGCCTCACCGGCGGGCAATACCACCGGGCCCAGGATGAGCGTAAATTGCAGATGATATACCAGGAGATCGACATGATGGAGAAAACCGACATCAAGACGAAAGTCTATATTCACAAGACCGACTGGTTCTTCTGGCCACTGTTCGGAGCCTTGGCGCTCATGCTGCTGGAAATCATCCTCCCCGCCACCAGGTGGAGGATAGCGCCATGAGGTTCGCCCAGCCGGAGTGGCTGTATCTGGCCATGGCGGCGCCCTTGATACTGGGCCTGGCCGCATGGCGGGGGATCATCGCCACCCGCAACGCCATGGAGCTGTTCCTCTCCCCGGACGACGCTCGAAGACTGGTGGATACAGGGCTGGCTCGCCGCAAGCTAGTTCGGGCGGCCATGCTGATCCTTGCCGCCGTCCTGACGATGAGCGCCATGGCCCGTCCCCAGTTCGGAATAAAACCGATGGAGGTGAAGCGGGCCGGTGTGGATGTGATGCTGCTTGTGGACACATCCACCAGCATGGCGGCCACCGATGTGAAACCAAGCAGGATGGAGCGCGCCCGCAATGAGCTGACCCGGCTGGTGGAGGCGCTGGAAGGAAACAGGATCGGGATCATCGCCTTCGCCGGGGAGAGCTTTATGGAATGTCCCCTCACCCTGGACTCCGGCACGGTGCGGCTCTTTCTGGATACCATCGAAACAGGAATCATCCCCACTCCCGGAACTTCTATCGGCGCCGCGGTGGAAGACGCTGTGGCCGCTCTCACCCGGGGGGGGACGGTAAAAAGCAAGGTTATCATCCTGGTCACAGACGGGGAGGATCTGGCCGGAGAGGTGGACCGGGCCGCCACCGCCGCCAAAAAAGCTGGAGTAAAAATCTTCAGTGTCGGCATAGGGTCCGTCTCCGGAGCGCCGATCCCGGAGGTGGACGATATGGGCCAGGTGGCAGGTTATAAAAAGGACTCTTCCGGAGCCCCTCTGCTAACCCGGCTGGACACCGCCGCCTTGAGCCTTCTTTCCGGCTCCACCGGTGGAACGTCCATCTCTTCCCAGGGGGAGCGGCTGGACCTGTCCAGCCTTATCGACGAAATACGGAAGCAGGAGAAGACAGATATCGGTTCCTTCGAGTTCAGTGAATATGTGGAGCGTTACCCCCCGCTTGCGGCGCTGGCGCTGGTTTTGCTGGTGGGCGAATATCTCCTCTCCTCGTGGAGAGGAAGGGAGAAGTCGGCCACGGCTTGATCTGACACTTCTCTGTCCGCAGCCTCCCACATCATCAGGCTGATCGCTTCACATTGCCTCATGCTCCATCAATCCTATATTCCATGTAGTACATCCTTGGGATATACGATATCAAATGGGTTGCGCTGGACTGTTGAGACTGCCTTATCCGGAGAACTAGGCGAAAACCACTTATTGCGCATTGACATGGTTAATGTTTTCGTCGCCATTCTCCTTTCCCTCCAGGGCTGACCCATCCACCTTCAGCCACCTATCCCCTGCCATCCTTATCCCGATCGCGCCCAGCGGCGCCGTGATGATTATCGACAGCGCCGCCACCGCCAGAATCACTTCCCCTCCGGCGATGCCAGCCTCCAGCGGCACGGCCCCGATGGCCGCCTGCACAGTGGCCTTGGGGGTGTACGCCACCACGCAGAAGAGCTTCTCCTTAAAGTTCATGTCGGCGCCGACCAATGACACCATCACCCCCGCACTGCGGGCCACCAGCCCGATAAGTATCAGCGCTCCCCCGGCCAGTCCCGCGTTCCACGCAACTTGCGGCTCCACCTGCGCCCCCACCAGCGTGAAGAGGAGTATCTCCGCGAAGATCCACACCTTGGAAAGCTTGGCCGATATCTTGTGGGCTCGCACTTCCACCTTCTCCAGCAGCACGAACCCGATGGTCATCACCCCAAGCAGAGCGGAGATGGCCACCACACCGTGTAGCGCCTTCTCCAGCCATGTCAGCAGGATGGCCACCGCCACCACTGTGATGGTCATCTTGGTGGCGCGGGTATGGAACCTGTCGAAGAGCCGATACAGGGCGTATCCGGCCAGCCCCCCCAGGGCCACCCCCGCCAGCATCGACTCCGGAATCTCCAGCAGTTTGCCAGCCACACTCATATCCTGCCCCGCCCCCATCCCCAGCAGGATGGTGAAGATGACGATCACGAATACGTCATCCACCGAGGAGGCGCCCAGTATCATGGTGGGGATTCCTTTTTCCGTGCCGCGCTTTTCGTCCATGAATTTCAACATCAGGGGCACCACCACCGCCGGGGATACCGCCGCCAGGATCGCCCCCAATATGGCGCCCTCCAGCCAGGTGATCCCCAGTAGCATCGGCGCCAGCGCCGCGATGGCCACCCCCTCGAACACCGCCGGGACAACGGACATCACCAGCGCTGTCTTCCCCACCCGGTTCAGGGTGTCCCGGCGCAGCTCCAGCCCCGCCCGCAACAGGATCACGATCAGCGCCACCATTCGGAAATCGGCGGAGACTTTCAAAAGCTCCGACCGCATCATATCCAGGAAGCTGGGGCCGCACAGAACGCCTACAAGAAGCATCCCCACAAGCCCCGGCAGGCGGACCTTCTCCAGCAGGTGGTTGGAGAAAAGCCCCAGAAGGACAATGAGCGCTATGCTTTCGGCCATTGCGTCAAATCATGGGAGCTGAGTCACACCCCATCCAGGTGGGCCTTCAGCCGTGCTATGGCTTTCTCCACGCCGATAAGGACTACGAAGCTGCCGATGCGAGGGCCAGAATCCTGGCCCAGGAATATCCTGTACAACACACCGAACCACTGCTTCATGTTTATCTCCCGCTCCTTGGCCGACTGGAACGATGCGTTCTGCGCCGATTCCGCCGTCACTTCCCCCTCCGCGGCCAGATTTTCCAGCGCCTCGATGAATGCGCGGACAGCGTCGTCGTGTTCATGGGTAGGCTTCACCCGTTCCTTGCCCGCCAGGTGATATTCCTGGTAATAGGCCAGCACACCGGCTATCAGCTTGTCGTAGTAGGGGAGGTTCTCCTTCACGTCCGGTTGGTACTTGATCAGATACTGGAGCACCACCTCCGGGTCCGTCACGTTAAGCGCCATGGCCAGGTTGTCTATCAGCGAGTATGTGACGATATTCTGTCCATGCT